>Ga0181572_10000047_pt1 | contig 70146 bp, 61 predicted proteins | sample 101ome_26_FD_133004 | JGI IMG/M metagenome (GOLD analysis project Ga0181572, IMG submission 133004) | Coastal salt marsh microbial communities from the Groves Creek Marsh, Skidaway Island, Georgia - 101408AT metaG (megahit assembly) | ecosystem: Environmental > Aquatic > Marine > Intertidal... | reverse complement strand
TGGACATCGTTGCCAGCGGGAACAATAAATTTTTCCTGGGTACCGACTCTGCACCTCACGCAACCAACACCAAGGAAAATGCCTGTGGCTGTGCCGGATGCTTCAGCGCTCATGCTGCCTTGGAACTTTATGCAGAAGTATTTGATACACTGAATGCCCTGGACAAACTGGAAGCTTTTGCCTCGTTTAACGGCCCGGATTTCTATGGCCTGCCCCGTAACGATGACAGCATTACTCTACGCAAAGCCAGCTGGCAGGTTCCTGATTCCTACGACTTTGGTCAACAACAGCTTACCCCCCTCTACAGTAAAGAAACATTACAATGGTCTGTATTGAGTGACTGAAAAATCTAAAACAAAAAAAATAACGCCTCTATCTGCGCGTTTTCGCGGCTTCCTACCGGTTGTGCTGGATCTGGAAACAGCAGGCTTTAATGCTGAAACCGATGCCATTCTGGAAGTCACCGCCGTTATTCTGGGCATGGATAAAAACCAGAACCTGGTGCCGGAAAAAACCCATGCCTATCATGTGCAGCCTTTTGAAGGCGCCAACCTGGATGAAGCTTCCTTGCAATTTACCGGTATTAACCCTCACCACCCTTTGCGTATCGCCCACCCTGAAAAAGATGTCTTTGCCGATATGTTCAAACACATCCGTAAAAAGGTAAAAGAAGAATCCTGTTCGCGCGCAATTCTGGTGGCCCATAATGCGCATTTTGATCATGGTTTTATTCGGGCCGCCGTCGAACGCCATCAGTTGAAGCGTAACCCTTTTCATCCCTTTTCCAGTCTGGATACGGTATCTTTGTCTGCGCTAAGTTTTGGTCAAACGGTACTGTCCCGTGCCTGTGAAGCTGCCGGACTGGATTTTGATAATGAACAGGCCCATTCAGCCAGATATGATGCTGAAAAAACGGCCGACCTGTTTTGCCATATTGTTAACCACTGGAAGACTCTGGGAGGATGGCCTTGACTGACCGACAAGACGGAGCACTGGCAGATACCATCGGCGAACGATGGATAGACAGCACCAAAAATCCCACTTTTAAAAAAGAACACCTGATTATTGATACGCTGGGAACAAAACTCAGTCCGATCCGGGCACTGACCGGCAGCTTTGTACTGGCCAGCCACATTAAAAAAATCAGCCCCGAACAGACAGTCGCGACACTTCTGCCAACCAGCGCCGGCGCGATGCTTTGTAATATGGCTATTCTGTTACTGGGTAAAACCTTGGTTAACCTGAATTACACAGCAAGTGCTGAATCGATCAAATCTTCCATTGAGCAGGTAGGCATTCAAACCATCTATACCTCTTCAACATTTTTACAGCGGCTGGAAGCCCGTGGCATTGATACCAGCTGGCTTGAAACGTCTGCCAATATCGTCATTCTTGAAAAAGTTCGTGCATCAAGCTCCAGGTTACAGCAGCTATTTACCTTGTTACGTTGTCAGCTTTATTCTCCAAGAGCACTTAAAAAACGCTTTCTCAACAAAGTGGATGCAGAGACACCGGCGGTAATTTTATTTTCCAGTGGCAGTGAGGCTCAGCCAAAAGGCATCCTCCTCAGTCATAGAAATATTCTGACCAATATTGACCAGTTCAAGGTTCTTTTGAAGGCCACCCAGGATGATGTCGTTCTGGCCAATTTACCCCTCTTTCATGCACTGGGGCTGACTGTCACGGAATTTATGCCCTTACTGGAGAGCGTCACTGTCGTTTGTCATGCCGACCCTACCGATGCAGTGGCAACCGCCAATGCCATTAAGAAGTATGGTGTCAGCATAATGTTTGGCACATCCACCTTTTATCGCCTTTATATTCGCAATCCGAAAATCACCCCGGATTCACTCGAATCATTACGCCTGGTAATTGCCGGTGCAGAAAAACTCCAGACTGAAGTAAGGGAAGAGTTTTACACCAAATTTGGCAAGGTGATCTATGAAGGTTATGGGGCAACTGAAACCGCACCTGTTGCCTGTGTCAACGCACCGGACGAAACCGATGATGACGGCAATATCGTGATCAACCATAAACCCGGTTCAGTGGGTTTGCCGATTACCGATACTGAAATTATGGTTGTTGACCCGGAAACAATGATGCCCCTCGACACAGGTGAATCTGGCATGATTCTGATTCATGGCGATCAGGTGATGCAGGGCTATCTGAACAACCCGGAAAAAACCAAACAAGCCCTGCCTATAATTGATGGCAAGACATGGTACGTCAGTGGCGACAAAGGTTATCTGGATGAAGATGGCTTCCTGTTTATACAGGACAGATATTCCCGCTTTGCCAAAATAGGCGGTGAAATGATTGCGCTCGGGCAGGTAGAAGCTGCCATCCGTAAAGTCATAGGTGATATTGAACTGGAAGTTGTCGCCATGAATATCCCCCACCCCAAAAAAGGTGAGACCATCATCGTTTTAGCCAACCGGACTCTGGATAAAAAAGAACTCAAGGACAGTTTGCTGGAGAACGGTTTGACTACGCTCGCCCTGCCAAGCGCTTACTATCTAGTTGATGAAATACCCAAATTAGGCTCCGGTAAAACCGATTTTGGTACGGCCAAGAAACTGGCACAACGAGTCAGTGAGATTGGTGACAAATACAGTAAAAAGTAGAAATTTCTGTTTGACAATGATTCTCATTTAGCTTAGCATTCTCATCAAGTTTTATAGTTTGGCTATTTATTGAGTTTATTGTTATGTACGTGTGTCTCTGCAAAGCTGTGACTGACAGCCAGATTAAAGAATCCATCAATGGTGGCGCCAGTTCTTTTGCTGAAGTCCGCCGTCACCTGGGTGTTTCCACACAGTGCGGGAAATGTTTACAGCAGGCTAAATCCATCGTAGAGACGACAACTAAAAAAGCCCCTTTCCACCCTGCTTAGTTAAAGCTGCTACACTCGTCCACTCTTCGTTCGCTACGCTTTTGGCGATTGATTGAATTACCTTTTATAAATTTCACTTTGTCCCGTTTTAGCGTCATTCATTACGTTTTATCTGTTATCTGCTCTTTTTTTCGCTTTTATTAAGAAACGTAGTAATAAGCATTCTTATTTATACTTTTCCTATATAAATTAATAACTTAGGTATAGACTTTTGTTCCTTACTTAGCCAGAATGTTACCTGAATTCAAAGTAGTTACGGAGGTAAGACATGCAAGGTGACAAACAGGTTATCAGCCATCTTAATAAGGTACTGGGCAATGAACTCATCGCCATTAATCAGTATTTTCTACACGCCAAAATGCTCCAGGATTGGGGGCTGAAAGAGCTGGCCGATTACACTCACCATGAATCCATTGATGAAATGAAGCATGCCGATCAGCTGATTGAACGCATTTTGTTTCTGGAAGGTCTGCCTAACCTGCAGGATCTTGGCAAACTGCATATCGGCGAGGATACCGGGGAAATGCTGAAATGTGACCTGGCTCTGGAAATGCGCGCTATCCCTGATTTACGTGAAGCCATTGCCTACTGTGAAAGCGTAAAGGATTTTGTTTCCCGCGATTTGTTTCAGGAAATTCTTGATGCTGAAGAAGAGCATGTCGACTGGCTGGAAACCCAGATCAGCCTGATAGAAAAAATCGGTATACAGAATTATCTTTCAGAAAAAATGGGAGAATAAAAGCACTAACTGACTTACGTTTTTTCTTAAAGACTTTTTTAAAACATAAAAAAATCCCCGCTTGCTTTTTTAATCAGCAAGCGGGGATTTTTTATTGGAATACGACTTACTGCTTATTCCATGTCAACAGCAAGATCGATGATTACCTGCGCTATTTCATCACTGTTGGTGTCCGCCATCATAAAATGTCCGTTACCTTCAAAACCCAAATCAGGTAAATAAGTAAAGCTGGCATCTACACCGGCCTGGCGCAGAGTTTTAGTCGCACAATCCAGTCCCAGCGCTTCAGTCAAGCCCATTGGCGATCCAACCAGAACTACCGGTTTATCCTGCAGGTTTGTCAGACGGCTAACCGAACCTTGAGATTGCAACATACAGCCCTCAGCATCGGCAGACAAATTAGTGTTCAATGCAGGACTGAAAGTCAGTCCCGGACGTACATCTTCACCGAGGATATTACTACCAACAGCCTCAATAGCGATCAAACCTGCAACATTGTCAGGGTTATCATCCATTGCCCACCAGCCAGTCATGCCACCTGCAGAATGAGTGATGACAATAGCTGGTCCAATTCGATCCAGTAAGAGTGATAAATCTTCGGCAGCAATTTCATTACCGGCATAAGGTCCGGGAGGTGAACTCGCTAACCAACCCTGAATGCTGGGATCGTTCGGATCAGCATAATCACCGGGCCACAAATCAGCAGTTGCCAAAAAGCTGATAATTCCTGAACTGGTATTCGGACCCAGTTCACCATAGTCAGCACTGGTTGGTGAACGCCCATAGCCTGGTCGGTCTATCCAGTACACATCAAAACCTGCTGCCAGGAAGTAATCGCGCCAGCCATCACGGTTATCCGGCGTACTGAACCAGTCAGTAGCCTGTCCGCCACCGCCATGAACCAGTACTAGAGGATAAGGATGTTGTGGGTCTGCAACCAACTGGTAACCAACATACATTTGATTCTTAATGGCCAGACCAGGCGCACCAAACATCGGGCCGGCTTGTGGATTTGCAGGCACCTCGAAAGTCTCGCCTCCTACATAGAAATGCCCCTGTCCGCGTAAGGAAATAATGCCTGCTTCACCTTCAGCAAAAGCTGCCACGCTGCTGAAAACAGCAGTCAATAGTCCAATGGCTGTCAGTAACAAGCCATTTTTGTTTTTTAGAAAAACCATAGTTTTCTCCGAGCTGATAAATGTAAAAAGATAAAAATAAAAAAGAACGCGCAGAATAACCACTATTAACTTCGGGGTCTATGTTTTAGCAAGGATAACTGCCTGGCTAGATAGCCGATTCGCCTTTGGCAAGCAATCTGTTGCGCCAACTTATAAAACCAAAAACAACGATGACTAAATAAATTAAAAATAACAGAACCGTCAGATACAGCCCCCTGTCCAGATACAAATAAATTGAAAGCGCATCAATTACAAACCAGTAGATCCAGTTTTCCAGAATTTTGTATATCACCATGAAGGTGGTCAGTATACTGGCCCAGGTAGTAAAGGAATCAACGTAGGGCCATGCTGCCGCTGTATAATTCTGCATATACCAGCCATTCAGCCAGGCCAGTAATAAAATCAGCAACAGTATCAAACCATGCTGCCAGGCCCTGAGCGTTTTTATACTCAAGCCCTCGTGTTTATCCCCGCCGTAGCGCCATTGCAGCCACCCTGCCAGCGCCATGCTGATATAAAAAACATTCAGCATGGATTCCATCAACAAACCGACCTGCCAGAACAGATAAACATAAATGGCGGAACTGATAAAAGCGCAAAGCCAGCACCAGATATTTTCTTTTGCCGCTAACAGCAAATATGCAACAGCTAGAATGACGCCAAGAATTTCAAGTAACTGATTTATCATTCACTTGCGTAGCCCGGAATAAATTTGCTGACAAAAACTGCCCGCCCATGTTCAGCAAAGCTCCAGGCCATCATTTCAGTCAACACCCTCATCACGTATTGATATTCACCAATGATGATAGTTGAAGTCGCACTGGTTGTAATATCCAGGTCAGGATAGCTATTTAATTTCAAGATAAAGTTTTTTATCAAAGGTTTGAAATCTTCATTGAAAGGATACATGGATAGTTCGGCGGCTAAATTCATACAACTGTCTCCACTTTTTCTGTTAAACGCACAGTCCTGGTTTTATACAGCACGTTGATAATAACACCGGCACATACCAGCGCCATTCCCAGGTAGGTCATACTGTTGAAAGTTTCATCAAAAATAATAAAGCCAAGCGCGATTGTGTAGATAATACTGGTGTAATTAACGATAGACACCGTCGCAATTTCTGCAATCTGATAGGCTCGCGTTAAATAGTATTGAGCAATCTGGCTGGTTAGCCCAACCATTGCCAGATAAGCCCACTCAAGCCCCTGAGGCATAACCCAGCCAAAAATGATCCACAGCCCTGAAACAGGCAAACATAACAGTGGGAAATAAAACATGATGACCAGAGGATGCTCCGATGAACTGAGTTTTCTCACACAGTTGTATGCCAGCCCCATTAATGCCGAGGCAGAAATACCAACAAACAGATGCAGCAATGAAATCCGGTTATCGAAACCCTGAATGACCAGAACACCGCTAAAGCTCAGGGCGAAGAAAAGGAACTGTAAGGGACTGACCTTTTCTTTGACAAAGAATATTCCCAGTATGGTAGTAAAAATCGGCGCCAGATAAACCAGCGTTGAAGCCGCCGCTAAGGGGACAACCTGTATCAGATAATAATTCAGTGACAGCGCTATTACACCGGCGAGTCCACGCAATATTAAAATTGGTTTGTTCTTACCAAGGACAGGGATCCTTGCCCTGAGCAGGCTATACAAACAAACTGCAATAGAAAACACCGCGCGAAAAAAAATTATTTCAAGGACAGGAATATTCGGCACAAGCTTGACAAAAACTGTCATCAAGGCGAACACAAAAGTCGCCAGCAACATATAAATGACGCCGCGCAAAGAATCAGACATAACTTATTAAAAAAGTGAGAGCCTTATGGCTCAGGAAATTACGCTTTCAATAACCGCTTTCAGTATTTACTGTCTTTATTCTGCTGGTTGCGATTCATCTGACGCTGTACCAGAAACTTCACTAAGCAAAGTTTTAAGTTCACCACTTTGATACATTTCCGTCATGATGTCGCAGCCACCTACCAGCTCACCGTTGACAAATAACTGGGGGAAGGTTGGCCAGTCTGAAATTTTCGGCAAATTAGCTCTGATCTCAGGATTCGACAGAATATCAACATAAGCAAAACGCTCTCCACAGGCCATCAGAATTTGTGTAGCCTGCGATGAAAAGCCACATTGCGGCTGATTGGGATTACCCTTCATATAAAGAATAATCGGATTGCTGCTGATCTGGTCTTTTATCGTTTCTTCTATATTTGTATTTTCGCTCATACTTCCACTCATAGCTTCACTGATATTTACATTGCCAGCTTATCTAGCTGTTCTGCAATTAATTGCACCTATTTTAGCTGATTTCAGCTATCGAAGATATCAACTTCACCCCAGCCACCACCACCTGGTGTATTGATGCTTAAACGCTGGCCTGGCTTGGCCGTAAATGAACATTTAGCAGGCAGGGCTTTTGACTCAAGATAATTCTCGCCCGGTTCAGCATCAGAGCCCCCTGCAAGCCCCCAGGGTTTATTTCTCCTGCGTTCACTCAGGATGCTTACTCTGGTTTCCTGTAAAAACTCATACACTCTGCTTAAGCCGTCTCCACCCTGATGCAAGCCGCTACCACCGCTGTTTTTTCTTATCGCATAAGATGTAATGCGAATCGGATAATGCGCTTCGAGGCTTTCCACCGGGGTATTCAGCGTATTCGTCATATGCGAATGCACAGCACTCAGCCCGGCAAAATGCGGCCCGGCACCTGTGCCGCCGGCCAGGGTTTCATAATAATCCCAGTTGCCATCCTTCGTATATTGCCCCATAGCTATATTGTTCATGGTGCCCTGACTGGCTGCAGGTATCTGCTCCGGTAAAGCCTGAGATAAAGCACCAAGTACCACATCAACAATCCGGCTGGAAGTCTCAACATTGCCGGCAACCACTGCAGCAGGATAACTGGCATTCACCAGGCAGGAAGCTGGCGCGGTAATATGTAAATGCCGGAATATGCCGGCGCAGGCAGGGGTATAGTCAGGCATCAGACAGCGGAACACGTAGTACACAGCGGCAGCCGTCACTGATAAGGGGCAATTGATGTTACCTTTTGCCTGTGCAGCCGTACCCTGGAAATCGGCGATAATTTTTCCCGGGCTTACGCTGAGTGTTAACTCAATACGCAAGTCCCGATTACAAAGTCCATCATCATCCATGACATCAGTAAAATGGTAACTCCCGGCAGGAATACTTTGTAAGGCACTCGCTGCCAGGGTTTCACCGTAGCGGTTAAGCGCCTCTAAGGCCATTTGGAAATTGGCGATACCCTGAGCAGATATTAATTCCTGCAAATGTTGTTTGCCTGTATACAAGGCGCTAATTTGAGCGGCAAAGTCTCCACCAATATCTTCACCTTTTACCTTTTGCTTCTTATCCAGCTTGCCTAATAATTCAGCAAGCTTCTGATTTAACTTTCCCTGCTGATAAAGATATTGCGGCGAAATCACCAAACCCTCTTCTTCAAGTGAACTGGAATTAGGCATGGAGCCGGGCGAATCTGATCCGATATTGGCATGGTGCGCGCGGTTAACTACAAAAGCTGCCAGCAGGTTATCTGCAAAAACCGGCGCAAGCACCGTCACGTCAGGCAAATGCGTGCCTCCAAGAAATGGGTCATTCAGAATAACAACATCTCCTTCATGCCAGTCAAATCGATTTACGATTTCTGCCAGGGCAAAAGCCATACTGCCGAGATGCACAGGGATATGTGCCGCCTGTGCACAGAGTTCTCCATTCGCATCAAACAAGGCACAGGAAAAATCCAGTCTGTCTTTAATATTCGGGGAAAAAGCCGTGCGCCTTAGCACAGATCCCATCTCATAACAGACAGCCTCCATGCGGCTTACAAACAGACTTAATTCAATAGCGTTCATATTGCTCTTGCGCTTGATTTTCCCGGTATACAGTAATTAATTTATAAAACAGTTATTCTATCGGCAATGATAATTCAACAGTGAGAGTTAAAAGTGTAGTAATTCCATTATTTAAACCAATAATCAGAAAAAATAAGCCGATAGTCATTCGTATCAACCTGTCTTGCAAACCTACGTTAGTTATCATTTTTATGTCTCCTCTCGGAATATGCGGTAACAGTTTAACCAGACTACTTTGCCAAAGATACAGGATTGATAGCGCCAGTTACCGACACAGATCAAATGATTGATAATTAATGGAACCCTCGGCATTTTCTGCTAGAATTACGCTTTAATTAGGGTAGCTCGCGCTGCCCTTTTGCGTTTAACGAGCCAGATATCTGGATATCCAGAGACAAACAGGACAAATGAAACAGAGCACTCACATTATGCCGACCTATAACAGATATCCCGTCGCATTCGATCATGGCGAGGGTGTTTGGCTATATGATACTGATGGCAATAAATACCTGGATGCCATCAGCGGCATCGCTGTATGCCCGCTCGGCCATAAACACCCGGCATTCACTCAGGCATTAATAGCGCAAAGCCAGAAACTTATACATACCTCTAATCTGTATGCTATTCCCTTGCAGGAAGAACTCGCCGACAGGCTTTGCCAGGACTCAGGCATGCAGCAGGTATTTTTTGCCAATTCAGGCACAGAAGCGAACGAAGCTGCGATAAAAACTGCCAGGCTATATGGGCATAACAAGGGCATAAAGCTGCCGCAGATTATTGTGATGGAAGGCGCTTTTCATGGCAGAAGCATGGGCTCTTTAAGTGCCACGTATAACTCTAAACATCAGGAGGGCTTTGCTCCTTTACTTGAAGGCTTTGTCAGAGTTCCTCTGAATGATGTTGCTGCTGTAGAAAAATGTCTCAGCGAAAATCCAGACATTGTTGCCATCATGCTCGAACCCATTCAGGGTGAAAGCGGAATCAACCCCTGTGCTGCAAGCTATCTCGAATCCTTGCAGGCGCTATGTGAGCAACATGATCTGTTGCTGATATTGGACGAAGTCCAAACCGGCAACGGCAGAACCGGCAAATATTTCAGCTTCCAGCATAGCGCCGTACAACCGGACATTCTGACCACTGCCAAGGGCATGGGTAACGGCTTTCCCATGGGCGCCTGTCTGGTTGGTGGTAGGGCTGTCAATGTCATGCAGGCTGGCCATCATGGCAGTACTTTTGGTGGCAGTCCATTAGCCAGCGCTGCAGGCCTGGCTGTCAATCAGGCTATCCACGATGAAAAACTGATGCAGAATGCGCAACATCAGGGACAACTGATTCTTGAATCCCTGCAAAAAAACCTGGCAGGTATTCCGGCTATCAAAGAGGTCAGAGGTTTAGGCCTGATGTTGGGTATTGAATTTTCAATCCCCTGCAGTGAACTGGTTAATCTGGCCAGGGAAAAAGGGTTGTTGATTACCGTACAGATGGATAAGGTGGTACGTTTATTACCGCCATTGATTATCACCGATGCAGAATCTCAATTGCTTGTCGACACCCTTACCCAGGTGATCAGGGAGTTCTGTGATGAGCGTTAAACATTTCAGAAATCTGCTTGATCTGGAGTCGCAGGAATTAAGACAGATAATTTCCCGCGCCACTGAATTGAAAGCCATGCTGGCCGAAGGTGTGCCGCATGAATTTTTAAAAAACAAGTCATTGGCAATGATTTTCGAAAAGTCGTCAACCCGTACCCGCGTCTCATTTGAAGTCGGCATGACCCAGTTTGGTGGTTCAGCCATATTTCTTTCTCCAGCTGACTCACAGCTGGGCAGAGGTGAGCCTGTGCCTGATACTGCCCGGGTATTATCACGTATGGTGGATGCCATCATGGTCAGAACCTTTAAACAGGAAACGGTAGAAAGCTTGGCTGAACACGCTTCTGTACCGGTGATCAATGGGCTTTCTGATTCCTTTCATCCCTGTCAGTTACTGGCCGATTTACAAACCTATTTTGAACACCGTGGCGACATTCAGAGCAAAAAAGTGTGCTGGGTAGGAGACGGTAATAATATGTGTAACTCTTATATCAATGCTGCAAAACTATTGGATTTTGAGCTGGCTATAGCCTGCCCACCGGGTTATGGCCCCTTGCAAAGCCTGCTGGATGATAATAAAGACCGGGTGCAGCTTTTCCAGGATCCGCAACAAGCGGTGGCTGGAGCATCTCTGGTAAGTACTGATGTTTGGGCTTCAATGGGACAGGAAGCTGAACAACAAAAGCGCCTGCTTGATTTCGCGAACTTTGAAGTCACAACAGAATTGATGAGTTATGCCTCTAACGATGCAATCTTTCTGCACTGCCTGCCTGCTCATCGTGGCGAAGAAGTCAGTGCCGAGGTCATCGACTCTCCTGATTCCCTGGTTTGGGAGCAAGCTGAAAACCGTTTACACGCACAAAAAGCGTTACTGGAATTTCTGCTATGCTCATAGCCTGCCCACACGCCGAATAAACCTTGTGAGCCTTAGGTGAGTACACTACTCGACGTAAAACAAATTTCCTGTCGTTATGGCGATAAGGTCATCATCCCGCAACTTAGCTTCGCTGTTAAGCAAGGGCAGATTGTGAGTCTGCTCGGCCCCAGTGGGTGTGGTAAAACTACCGCTTTACGGGCAATTGCCGGCTTTGAGCCTATCTATAGCGGTTCAATAGAGCTGGCCGGAAGAGTACTCAGTACACCAGACCAGACTCTGGCGCCTGAAACAAGAAAAGTCGGCATGGTCTTCCAGGATTACGCCCTCTTCCCTCACCTTACGATTAACGACAACATCGCTTTTGGCATTCAGGACAAAGAGAAAGCTGAACGTGTCAATAAAATTGACGAACTGCTGGATATGATAAAACTGAAAGATCATGCAGACTATTACCCGCATCAGCTGTCAGGCGGACAACAGCAGCGGGTCGCTCTGGCCCGGGCTCTGGCACCCAACCCATCAATATTGTTACTGGATGAACCCTTCTCAAACCTGGACACAGAATTGCGTCGCTCTTTAAGCCTGGAAGTACGCGATATCCTTAAACAAAACGATATTACCGCTATTCTGGTGACGCATGATCAATCAGAGGCTTTCACGGTAGCCGATGAAATTGGCATATTAAATGAAGGGCTTCTGCAGCAGTGGGGGCAACCAAAAACGCTGCGCCAGCAACCTGAAAATGAATTTGTCGCAAATTTCCTGGGCCTTGATGCCTCATAATAAAAACTACTAGACAGCTTTGTCTGCTTTGCATCCTTTATAACGCTAAACTGCCTATTTAAAGGGAAGTTCCTGCTTTGTCCCTGCTTTAGTAGCGCTAAATATTGCAGCTATTTACCCACAAATGCCTATTTTTTATCAACAGGCCTAACACAAGATGTAGTATTGGCCTTTTCACAAGTAAACTCGTGCTTTCAGCGATTTGAAAAAGCGCTAAGCTATAAATGACTACCCACAACTTATTCACATAAAATACACAACATTTTTACTTGCCAAGAAGAAAAAATCCCTGATATAGTGGGCCTCGTCTATGTAAGTCCACTATATCTTGTGATTTTAATGACTTAAGGCCCTTAGGCAGCATTAAATCGAAGTAAACCAAACAGTGAATACACATAGCCTTTTACAAAAACCAGATAGAGAATCCTGAAATTGATTCTATGCTCTGGTGATAGTGACGCACACACTGTATTCAAACACTATATATAGTGTTATGTAATGTTAAGCGAAACAGCCTTCGTTACAGCAAAAAAGTGCATGAACTGCACTAACTGAAAGAATGTCGCCTAGCATTTAAATGCCCGGCAAGAATTTAGAAAAATAATAAACACAACGTCAAATTATGGAGTTTTATATCAATGCACACTGAGACAGCAAATGACTCATCAACCTCAGCCTCGGTTCCCGTCAACGACCAACAAGATTCCAACCTAGAAGCCACAGCGCCAGGTCAGCTGCGCGTTATCAAGCGTAATGGTTCAGTTGTCAGTTATGATGAAAGCAAAATTAACATTGCGATCACCAAAGCCTATCTGGCTGTAGAAGGAGGCAACGCCGCAGCATCGTCACGCGTTCATGAAACCGTTGGCAAACTGTCAAAAGAAATTTCCGACACTTTTCGTCGGCGCATGCCTTCCGGTGGCAGCATTCATATAGAGGAGATCCAAGACCAGGTAGAGCTGATGCTAATGCGTTCCGGTGAACATAAAGTTGCCCGCAGCTACGTTATTTATCGTGCAGAACATGCCAAACAACGCGCTCAACAGGAACCAGCCAGCCCGGCCGCACCCTCCAATATTATTGTCACAATGGATGATGGTTCGACTCAGCCGCTTGATACTGCCCGGCTACAGACCGTTATCAATGAAGCCTGTGAGGGCCTGGAAGACGTTACTGGTGAAGCCATTTACAATGAAACCCTGAAAAACCTTTATTCCGGTGTCAATATCAAGGATGTCCGCACATCGCTGGTTATGACAGCCCGCACCCTGGTTGAACAGGAGCCCAATTATTCCTATGTTGCTGCCCGCCTATTACTTGACAGCCTGCGCAGTGAAGCCTTGCGCTTTTTGAATATTACCGATGAAGCTACCCAGTCGGAAATGCATAACCGCTATGCCGCCGTCTTAAAACCCTATCTGGAAAAGGGTGTGGAGCTGGAACTGCTCTCCCCCGAACTGCTCAATTTTGATCTGGCTAGATTAGGAAACGCATTGCAGGCCGACCGTGACGAGCAGTTTACTTATCTCGGTTTACAGACTCTGTATGACCGTTACTTTATTCAAAGTGAAGGAACGCGCTTTGAATTACCGCAAATCTTCTTTATGCGCGTCGCCATGGGGTTGGCCATCAATGAAGAAGACAGCGAAGGTAAAGCCATTGAGTTTTATAATCTGATTTCCAGCTTCGATTATATGACTTCAACGCCGCAATTATTTAATGCCGGCACTTTACGTCCTCAACTTTCTTCGTGCTTCCTGACTACAGTGCCTGATGACCTGAGCGGTATTTATGGCGCTATTCATGATAATGCCATGCTTTCCAAATGGGCCGGTGGCCTGGGTAATGACTGGACACCGGTTCGTGCCCTGGGTGCTTACATCAAAGGCACCAACGGTAAATCACAAGGTGTGGTTCCTTTCCTGAAAGTGGTTAACGATACCGCTGTTGCCGTTAATCAGGGGGGCAAACGTAAAGGTGCCGTGTGTTCCTATCTGGAAACCTGGCACCTGGATATTGAAGAATTTCTGGAACTGCGCAAAAACACGGGTGATGACCGACGTCGTGCTCATGACATGAACAGTGCTAACTGGATTCCCGACTTGTTTATGAAACGTGTTTTCGATGATGGCGACTGGACACTGTTTTCTCCAAATGAAGTCCCGGACTTGCATGACCTGTACGGCAAAGCCTTTGAAGAACGTTATGCGCATTACGAGCAGCTTGCCCGCGAAGGCAAGATGTATGTACACAAAACACTGAAAGCCAAAGATCTGTGGCGCAAAATGCTGTCCATGCTGTTTGAAACCGGACACCCTTGGATCACTTTTAAGGATGCCTGTAATGTGCGCTCCCCACAACAGCATGTCGGGACGGTACATTCATCCAATCTGTGTACTGAAATTACACTCAATACCAGCAAGGATGAGATCGCCGTTTGTAATCTTGGTTCAATTAATCTGGTTAATCACGTCACCGAACGTGGACTGGATCGTGCCAAGCTGAAAAATACAATCCACACGGCAGTTCGCATGCTGGATAACGTCATTGATATCAATTACTACTCAGTTCCGCAGGCAAAAACCTCCAACCTCAGACATCGCCCTGTCGGCATGGGCATCATGGGCTTTCAGGATGCCCTGTATATTCAGAAAATTCCTTACAGTTCAGAGAATGCTGTGAATTTTGCCGATAGCGCCATGGAAGTCATCAGCTATCATGCCATTGAAGCTTCTACCCTGCTTGCCGAAGAACGTGGTACTTATGAAACCTACGAAGGTTCCTTGTGGAGCCAGGGAGTATTACCTATCGACTCCCTTAAAAAACTGCAGGAAGAGCGCGGTGATCAATATATGGAAGTCGACATGACCAGCACCCTGGACTGGGATGGCCTGCGTCAGCAGGTACTGGCAAAAGGCATGCGTAACTCCAATGTTATGGCTATTGCACCAACCGCAACCATTGCCAACATAACAGGTGTTTCTCAGTCTATCGAGCCGACTTATCAGAACCTGTATGTGAAATCGAACCTGTCGGGCGAATTTACTGTGGTCAATCCTTACCTGGTCAGAGATCTGAAACAGGCTGGCCTCTGGGACAGCGTCATGATCAATGACCTGAAATATTATGAAGGCAGTGTACAAAAAATTGATCGTATTCCGGCTACCTTAAAAACACTGTATGCCACAGCTTTTGAAATTAATCCGCGCTGGCTGGTTGATTCTGCCAGCCGTCGCCAAAAATGGATTGATCAGGCACAGTCGCTGAATCTGTACATTGCTGAAGCAAATGGCAAAAAATTGGATGTTACCTACCGAATGGCTTGGTACCGCGGTTTGAAAACAACCTATTACCTGCGTGCCATGGCAGCTACCAGTACGGAAAAATCAACTATCAACAGCGGCACGTTAAACGCGGTGTCTTCAGGTTCCGAGACAAGTGGTCCGGTAGCAGCAGCTGAAGTACCAAAAGCCTGCTCAATTGATGACCCGGATTGCGAAGCCTGTCAGTAAAGGTTACTGAAAAGAACAATTGAAAATAACAGTTAAGAAATTTAAAGATCAAGAGGTCTAAAACAATGTTGAACTGGGATGAGTTTAATACCGAAGACAACACAGCATCTGCTGGTACCGTTGGTAATACGGCAGCAGAGCACTTTAATAAAACAGAGGACTCTGTTCCTGCTGAAAATACGCAGGCCCCTGCAGAAACCACAGAAGCTATAGCACAAAACTCCGATGTGACAGCCGACATTGAGGAAAGCCCAGAGGTACAGCCCTCTGCTGCCCAACTCAGCGCTATTGAACAGGCCAAAGCTGCTGTTGAAAAACTGGATATTGCAGCGGCAGAAGCAGAGCTGGCCGGTTCAGCCGAACGCGTTGCCGTTGATGACAAGCGTATGATCAACTGCCGCGCTGACTTGAACCAGTTAGTTCCTTTCAAATATGACTGGGCCTGGCAGAAATATCTGGATGGTTGTGCCAATCACTGGATGCCACAGGAAATCAACATGAATGCCGACGTCGCTCTCTGGAAACGCGAAGATGGTCTGACTGCTGATGAGCGCCTGATCGTGAAGCGCAACCTGGGCTTCTTTTCAACAGCAGACTCACTGGTTGCCAATAATCTGGTGCTGGCCATTTACCGATTAATTACCAATCCGGAATGTCGCCAATATATTTTACGCCAGGCCTTTGAAGAAGCTATTCATACCCACGCTTATCAATATTGCATTGAATCACTGGGCATGGATGAGGGTGAAATTTTCAATATGTATCATGAGGTTCCTTCTGTTGCTAAAAAAGCATCCTGGGGACTGAAATATACCAAAGAAATAAGTGATCCGACCTTCAATACCGGCACACCGGAAACCGACAAAGCCTTGTTAAAAAACCTGATTGCTTTTTATTGCTGTCTGGAAGGCATCTTTTTCTATTGCGGCTTTACCCAGATTCTTTCCATGGGGCGCCGCAACAAGATGACCGGCACATCTGAGCAATTCCAGTACATCCTGCGGGATGAGTCCATGCATCTTAACTTTGGCATCGACATGATCAACCAGATCAAGCTGGAAAATCCTCACTTGTGGGATGATGACATGAAAGACAAAGCCACTCAGATGATTCTTGAAGCGACTCAGCTGGAAATTGAATATGCCCGCGATACCATGCCTCGCGGCGTACTTGGTATGAACGCTGCCATGATGGAAGATTATCTTAAATTCATCGCCAACCGCCGTCTCAACCAGCTCGGCCTGAAAGAACAGTTTGCCGGTGCGCAGAATCCTTTTCCCTGGATGTCCGAAATTATGGATTTACGCAAAGAAAAGAATTTCTTTGAAACTAGAGTTATCGAGTATCAAACCGGAGGAGCGCTTTCATGGGATTAAAACTATTGCGCTTGCTATCTTGTCGTTAAAAATTATCTCAGGGCAGTCATTTACTACCGTGTAAACTCAGCCCTTCGATAATTTTTGCCTCAAGCTTGCTTCGCTCATGACGTTTTAATCTTCATAAAAGTTAAAAATATTTACGATGGCAAACTCTTTTTCAGGAGAAGGCGATGACTGATAAAAAAGAAGTGGAACAAAACGCTGAACAAACCCTGATTACACTGGATCAGTTGAGTCAGACGCTGGAAGTTATGACGCATGTGGTTGATCGTTTGAAGCAACACCTCACCAGACAGTTATCGCTTAATGCCGAGTTGTTTCAGGATGAAGAAAAGCTGCGCAAACAGGAAGCGGAAGAACGTGCTGAAGCCAGCAAGAAATTACAGGCCAAGAGTTTTGTTGTCGAAATTACACAGCAGGAACTGGAAGAAGGCTCTGATAACAAGACTGTTCACTAAGCCCCAAATCAAGCCTTGTAAATAGTTCTGGGTCTAAGTATGTTAGTCGCATCAGTAATACAGACGACATACAGGCTATTCATGAAACAGGTTTTTAACAGCGTATTTGGCGCTTTTTTCTTAATACTATCATTCACTCTCTCGCTGTCACTTCCAGTAACAGGCTATTCACAGCCCGAGTCTTCCGAGAATCAGGATATTGCTGCTTTACGCGAAAATCCTGATAACCCACTGGTCGAAATCCAGACTTCAATGGGCAGCATGATTCTGGAGCTTTTTCCCAGTGAAGCGCCTGAAACCGTCGCAAATTTTATTGGTCTGGCGGAGGGACAAAAACCCTTTGTTGACCCGGCAACCGGTGAAATGGTGACACGCCCTTTCTATGATGGCCTGATTTTTCACAGAGTCATTGATGGCTTCATGATTCAGGGTGGCAGCCCGACAGGGATTGGTAACGGGACACCGGGTTATTCTTTCAAAGATGAAATAAATGCACGCAGCCTGGGGCTTGACCGAATGCCCGCCATTGACGAGGAAGGCGTTCCACACCCCTTTTTAAGAATAGCTTCACAGACCCAATTTCAGGCTGTCATTCTCGAGCCACTTTTTGCGGAATTGAATATCACTTCACAGGAAGATCTTGAAAATAATATTGATACAGTAGAACAGAGAATTAACAGCATGACAGTGAAAGACGTCTATGAAAACCAGGGTTATGAATACAGCGAAAGGCTCACTTCCAGAATGCCGGTTAGAGGCGTAATTGCCATGGCTAATGCCGGCCCCAACAGCAATGGTTCACAATTTTTTATCAATCTGATTGATACTGAATGGCTGGCTGGCAAGCATACTGTGTTTGGCAGAGTCCGCCAGGGGATGGACGTGCTTGATGCCATTGGCGCGACACCTGTTGATGAGCAGGATCGCCCCATCGAGGATGTTCGTATCATCCAGATAAGAACACTGCCCTAACGTTTTCTAAATATAGTTTGGAATATTAAGATGAGTAAAAATCCGGGATCTCACAGTACCAATATAGTCTGGCACGAAAGCCAAGTCAGTCGGGAGTTCAGGCAACAGATATTCAACCAGCAAGGCTCTACCCTCTGGTTTACAGGTTTAAGTGGATCCGGTAAGAGTACGCTGGCCTTTACCCTTGAGCACAAGCTAGTCAGTGCCAAATTTAAAAGCTATGTGCTGGATGGGGACAATATACGCCATGGTTTAAATAACAATCTCGGATTCAGCGATGCTGATCGCGAAGAAAATATCCGGCGTGTCGGTGAGGTTTCAAAACTTTTTGCAGATGCCGGTTTAATAGTGCTTTCCAGTTTCATTTCACCCTTCAAAAAAGATCGCGAACTGGTAAGAAAAATTCACGAAGACGCAGGGTTAAACTTTATAGAAGTTTATATTGATACTCCGTTGGCAGTTTGTGAAAAACGTGATCCGAAACAGCTTTATGTCAAGGCAAGACGCGGTGAAATCCCAAATTTCACCGGCATCAGCTCCCCTTACGAAGTACCTGACAATGCTGAAATTATTATTCCTGTATCCAACAGCCCCGAACAAAGCGCTGAGCAGATTCTTGACTATCTAAAACAGCACAAACTGATCAAAGTGTAAACTTTTCACGCCGATATGGTGGCAGGGCTTCAAGGATCGCTGCACCATACCGCCGGTTTAATAGGCGTTCGTCCAAAATTGAAATTTTGCCAGTGTCTGTTTCACTCCGCAACAAACGGCCGCTGGCCTGTACCAGCTTCATTGCTGTCTCAGGGATAGCAATCTCAGTAAAAGGATTTAAGCCCTGATCCTTTAACCACTGCCCCAAGGTTACCTCTATCGGATCATCCGGTACCGTAAAAGGCAGTTTGGCGATAACGACATGTGTGCAGTACGCAGCTGGTAAATCTATGCCTTCACTCATACTGGCCAGACCAAAAATAATACTTCGCTCGCCTTTATCAATAGCTGCTTTGTGTAAAGCAATGAGCTGCTGTTTCGGATAATCATCCTGTGACAGGATTTCACTTCTGAAGTCAGCGCTTAACCCTGCCAGAACCTCAAGCATCTGTCGTCTGGAACTGAACAAAACCAGCGCGCCTTTATCCGTCGACAATAACTCCGGCAGACAGGTGATTATAGATTGTGTATGTGCCAGGCTGTCACCACCATCAAAGCCTTTCTCCGGTATCGTTAAAGTCCCGGCTTCTGCAAAATTAAAGGGACTACCGATGCGACAAAAATGACTGCTTTCAGGCAACCCGCTACGCATAGTCAAATAATCAAAACTATTCAGCGCACTCAAGGTTGCCGATGTTAAAACGGCAGCAAAACATTCATTCCACAGTTTTTCTGTTAATGCTTCGGCAGCCAAAATCGGACTGCAGGACAAACTGATCTCCAATTGATCCTGACTGTGAGTAAAACCCAACCATCGGGCCTGCGGCAGTGCCTGCTCTGCATCAGGGTTTGCATAATTGAACCAAAGCATGAGACTGGCCTCACAACGTGTCTGCATACTGCCAAGCCCCGGATACCACGATTCGGCCAACGCTGAATCTATTTCTCCTCCCTGATTCTCCATACATTGACGAATCCTATTAAGAATTTTGTCCAGTATCTGGGAGAATTGTGAAAAACATAAATACAAAATCCCGCACATTTCACGCAGTTCCGGGTCAATGAATCCTTTGTCAAAAGTATGCTGGGTCTGCTTGCTGTCGGTTTGCGTTTGCTCAGAATAAATTTGTTCAAACAATAAAAAGGCTTCATTCAGTTTATGCCTTGCTTCCAATGCGGCTGCATCTGCTTTTTCAAATAGTGCTTTTAATTCAGAACCGGCCTGTTGCTGGAGGCGGACAAAAAGTTTCTTGGATTGATCCAGCCAATTAAGCAAAGATCTCAGTTGGACAAAGTGTGAAAAATGCGACAGGCCTTTTAAAGGTAAATGATGAGCTTCATCAAAAACATAGATGACATCTGCAGGTGACGGTAGAATTGCACCGCCACCCAGACTCAAATCAGCCAGCACCAGATCCTGGTTGGCAATGATGCAGTCACTCTGTTGTAACATCTGGCGGCTTTTAAAAAAGTAACAGGAGTTGTAATTGGAACAACGATTACCCGAACATTGTCCATGCTCCACTGAAACTGCACGCCACTGCTGATTATCCAGAGTTTCAGGCCAATCATCACGGTCTCCCTGCCAGCTTTTATCGGCTAGCGCATTCTGCATATCCTGATATAACTGCTTATCCAGTTGTGACGGATCTTCCAGCTCGAGGCCGTATAAATCCAGCATAGCTTCCTGGCTGCTATTTAACTTAAGCAGATTTTCCAATTTGGAAAGACATAAATAACGCCCTCTGCCTTTGGCGAGCAGACAGCTGAAATCCATATCGGTATTAGCCTGCAGTTCAGGGATATCCTTAAACATGATCTGTTCCTGCAAAGCGACAGTCGCTGTTGCAATTACCACCTGTTTATCCAAAGCTTTTGCAATAGGTAAAACGGCAACCAGATAGGCAATCGTTTTACCTGTTCCGGTACCGGCTTCGACAACGCAAAGCGGAGCTTGGTCTGAAGCACGCCTGCCTTCTTCATCAAGTTCTATCGCCGAGAGTGTTTTCGCTATTTCAGCGATCATCAATTTCTGGCCGTAACGCGGTTTTAGATTCCGGTTCTGAAGAAATTGTGAATAGTAGGATTGTATGTCCCGTTTGACCTGCTCTGAAATCATAAGAAGTTTATTCAGGTTATCAGGACTTTATACAGATTTTGCAATGACAGGATTTGCATACATTGCTAGCAGGTAAGGTCTGAGTTTAGCCGGCATTTTTGTCAGTCGAGCGTTGAAATTAGCCTTTAAGTGTTCAATTTCTGTTTCACTTTTATTGAAAATTTTCGTCAAATCAATATTTAGTGACTGGCCTGGTTTCAGCTCGAAAAAAGCAAAATAATTGCTCGGATGTAAATAATAATTTTTAATTATTTGCGTATCGATAAGCGCTGCCACCTCTTCTTCGGTCACTTCATTATCCAAATATAAAGGCTCTCCAAAGGCGACATGAATATCCCCCTTATCTCCAATCATGCCAGCCAATATACTCTGTATATCGGAGTTTTCATTTTTTTCAAACTTACCGACAGTATCTATAGCAAATAACTCTTCCGCTTTATATTCATCACAGGGGTCGAGGCCGTAGGAAATTGCTACAGGAACTATGTGCAAACCATTCATTACCTGAACCAGCCCTCTTTTTTCCTCTTTATCACGTTCAGCGAGGTGCAACATTTTTATGATTGCTGATTCAGTCTGATCCAGACCGTTCTTGGCACGCCCTTCACGCTGTGCCAGCCAAACGTTTTCACCCTGCTCAATACAAAAATGAATATACGCAGATAATCGTTTACTTTCTTTGAGCTTCTCCCGCCCCTGTAAACCACGCTTTACCAGAAAACTTTTATTCAGACGCATTAAATCCGATAAGAAAGGACGTTTTAACAGGTTATCTCCTATCGCAATCTGCACTGTTTTAAAACCCTGGTGATAAAGCATGTAATTGACCAGAGCCGGGTCCATTGTGATGTCCCGGTGATTACTGATAAACAGGTAAGGTTTAGCAGGATCCAGATTTTGCAGACCATTATGAGTCAGGCTGGTTGTGGTTTGTTCAATGAGTTTGTCCAGATATTTTTCGATGATGATCTGTACATCATGAATATTCTGAACATGATCCGTTTCTTTTTTTAGATATTGCTGTACCAGTTTACTGACAATGCCGGGAAACCAGCCAAACCAGCGCGGATAACGGTATCTTGCAATAACTGCACTGAATTCCGGATCAGTCACCAAGGAATCAACAACATGCCTTACCTCATGATCAAGGTAAGGTCTGATATCTTCAAAATCCTGCATAAGCAATTTGCATATTAAGGAAAGGTTCTGAGTAACTCTGTATTAGGCATGCGTTATTTTAAATGAGTATGCCGCGAAAAGGAAAAAGCATTATAAGCTACTTCGACACTTCAAATGGTAAATCTGATGAATAAAAAATATCAGGTAAAAAACTGCTGCTGTATTTCTACAATCAGCAGGAAGCTGAATAACAGCAAACATATAACCAACAAAACCCTGGTATACCAACTATTAACATAGGCTCCTAACCAACGTCGTGCACTATTCATATAAAGCAACAGCCCCGCTAACAGCGGCATAAAGAAGGCACCTGTTACGGAATACAGAATAATGACCCAGAATGGCCTGCCCCACAGTAATAGCAGCATGGGGACGAAGCACAGATATATCAGATAACCCCGGTAAGCTTTGGTTTTAGTGATGCTTTCAGGCGTTTCCAGTAAATTTTTCTGATCTCTCACGTGATAGAAAAAATTAGCAAACAAATACGGGACACCATGCCAGACACCAATAACCGAACTGATAGCAGCTCCCCAAAAACCAATTAAAAATATCCACTTCCCGGGTTCGCCGAGTACCGGTATCAACTGCTCAGCGATGACAAGTGCCAATCCTGTTCCAGTAGTTGTTTCCGCATCAGCACCTGATGCAACCAGAATAATCGCAACACCAAAAAGTCCGGTAAGGCCGTAGGCAACCGCCAAATCAGTACGCATGGTGCCCATTTTTTCTTTGCCGTGCCAACCAGCCTCCTGCATCCAGTAAGAGTAACTCATAACAGTAACACTGCCACCTACGCCACCAATAACACCAAACACAAAAACCAGACTACCATCCGGCAATTTAGGCAAAAAAATCCCGGAAAATATTTCTGACAACGACGGCATCACCATCACGGCACAAAACAAAATACAAACAAACATTAAACCGATAAATATTTTCATCACATGTTCAAGCAAGAAATAACCACCATGCCAGACAAGAATCAGAGCCAGTATTCCGTGCAACATGCTCCAGACTTCAACTGAAAGAAATGGAAAAATAGTATTGGCAACAATACCTGCCGCTGACATCAGGGCTGCAGCGACCATGACTGTCCAAAACAACAGATAAGCCGCAAAATACCAGGTCAGAATTTTAGGTAAATCATCTACCCAGCCTTCCAGCAAAGTTCTGCCAGTGACCAGTTGCCAGCGCCCGATGCCTTCGTTCAGGCAAAACTTCAGCAAACTGCCGATGATTACAGCCCAGAGTAAGCTGGCGCCATAATTCGCACCAGCAGCGGAAGCAGCCACAATATCGCCGCCACCCAGGCCAGTTGCCGCCACCACCAGACCCGGGCCGGTTTTGTGATATATCTCCCTGATATTCATGCCATACTGATTCCGAGTTGACTGCAAAGGGCACTAATATACTGACTAAGCTCCTGTAACAGAAGCGATTGTTTTGGATTGGCATCCTGTAATTTATCTGCAATCGTCTCTTTGGTTCGTGTCAACCAGGATAAACCTTCCGGGCCTTTTCTGATTAATTTTTCCCGACAATAGTTATGCCAAATCTGTAATTCTTCTGCGTTCAAGAATTCAGGATAATTTCGACAACGGTAACGAAAGAACATCTCCGGCAAACGCTTATCATGAAAATCAAACCCTTGGCTGGCTAGAGTCTCTGGATTTTGTTGCCGTATTTGCATAAAAAGCGCTTTATCGTGACTATCGAAAAAACCGCCGCTGTAAAGCATTAAATCCGGATCCTGTTCCTGCTTAAACTCCGGTTTAAAAACCGCTTCTAACTTCTCCTGTAAAATTATGGCCCTGCCTAACTGCAGTCGGTTTGCCTCACACTGCTCAAGGTCAATGCCAAACCTTGCGATGACTTCATCAGTCAACACGTTCAAGGGAGCTAGTGCCGGACATTTGTTAATGTGTACTGTTTTGAGGGCGATTCTTTCCACGCCATCCGGAAGCTCAGTTTTTGCTGTAAAAAGCCGTTCCTTAATACTGTCGACGCTCTCTTCAATCCAGGTTGCCGGATCCTGACTTAAGTCATAGACAATAATGCCATTGGCATTAGTAGGATCAAGCATGACAGGAATGACCACGGCCATACAGCCTTTATTCGCCGGATACATGCCAGATATATGCAGCAGAGGTTTGGGTTCAGCCAGATTCAGCATTGGAATGATGTCGTTCTTTTTACGCTTACTGTAATAGTAATCATATAGCTTGGTTTGCTTTTCCCTAATCAATTTTGCAGCGCCAATAGTGGCATAGACATCCGCTAAAGCGTCATGTGCCCCTTCATGTGCTATGGCATTTTCCCTGGTAAAATCTTCCAGTCTGAAGCTTGGCGAACCGTCTGCTTTTATTGGCCAATTAATACCTTCCGGACGCAAGGCATAGGTCATTCTAAGCAGATCAATAATGTCCCAACGGGAATTACCATTCTTCCACTCCCTTTCATAAGGATCATGAAAACAGCGGTATAAAAGGTGTCGGGTAACTTCATCATCAAAGCGTATACTGTTAAAGCCGGATACACAGGTTTGCGGCTCTGAAAATTCCGCCAGTATTTGCGCAGAAAACTCCACTTCAGATACGCCTTTTTCAAGCGCCAGCTGAGGACTGATACCTGTTACCAGACAAGCCTCAGGGTCAGGCAACATATCTAACACAGGCCGGCAATAAAGCACCAGGGGATCATCAATGATGTTCAGGTCTTCATCGGTGCGCACCCCTGCGAACTGGCAGGGACGATCCTGTCTGGGATCACTACCGAACGTTTCATAATCATGCCAGTAAATTGATTTTTTTCTATCCAAAGACTCCCCCTTAAGCCATTCAGGATAGCATGACTGTGATCCGGGTAACACTTTAACCCATCCTGAACATTAGAGTCTGTAGCTTAATCATACAGCAACAAAGTAGACTGATTTTAAACAGCTAAAAATTACTCTGAAAATACGTTATTAGCTCACGACTTCCGACAAGGCTGAATCCAAGATGGCACGCAGATCAGAGCATAGTAAAGAAGAGATTAAAGAATTAGCTATTACAAAAGCCCGCATGCTGATCGCGGAAAATGGCAATGACGGGTTTAAAGCCCGAAAAATCGCTAAAGAAATGGGCTACACAGTTGGCACTATTTATTATCTTTTTGGCAACATGGAAAGTCTGCGCTATCACGTTTGTGGATCGATTCTTGACAATCATTTTTCTTTTACGGACAAGCAACTGAATAAAAAGAAAAACAGACTCTATTTCATGATACTTCAATATATTAAATTTTCTCAGGAACATAAGAATTTCTGGACTTTTTTGTTCTCACACAACACGCCACCTAAAGCAAAAATGCCAGACTGGTATTCACAAAAATTAAACATACTTTTTTCACAGTTATATGACTCCTTTTACCCATATACCAAAACCAAAGCTGCAACAGTGAAAGCCGTTATAGTGATTTGAGCAGGCATACACGGGATATCCATATTCTCCTTAAATGGCAGGTTATCACTGTATGGTGACAACAATCCCGAGACCCTGGCAAAACACCTGTTAAAAACCTACCTGGCAGGTCTCAACAGCTAAACCCAGCACTGATCAAATTGTTTGTAGCAATTTTAATCTCAAGCCTAATAAAACTTCCGGGTTAATTTCCTTTAACCAGCAATAGTAGTAACATCCACTTTCAATATGTCTTCGACTGTTGAATCTAACTCTGGCCTGATTACATGAATTTTTTAGGCGCTCATATACTTTCAATTAACCAGTTTAATACTCAGGATGTAGAGACATTGTTCTCTGTCGCTGATCAAATGCGTCCCTATGCCCATCGTGAGATGAAAACCCGGGTTCTGGAAGGCGCTATCCTGGGTTCTTTGTTTTTTGAACCCAGTACCCGTACCCGTATCAGTTTTGGCTGTGCTTTCAATCTTCTGGGAGGCCAGGTACGGGAAACCACTGGCATCAAATCTTCTGCCCTGGCCAAAGGTGAGTCACTTTATGATACGGCGCGGGTCATCAGTGGCTACAGCGACATCATCGCCATGCGACACCCTATGGATGGTTCAGTTGAGGAATTCTCCAAAGCCAGCAGGGTTCCCGTAATCAATGCCGGTGATGGTTCCGCAGAACACCCTTCTCAGGCGCTGCTGGATCTCTATACCATAAAAAAAGAGTTGAAGCTCGATGGCGAAATTAATGGTCTTAATATTGCTCTGGTCGGTGATCTCAAATACGGGCGTACCGTACATTCCCTATGTAAGCTACTGCAACTATACAAGAACATCTCCTTTACGCTGATATCACCCAAAGAACTTAAGATGCCAGAAGAAATAGTCAATGGCTTATTAAGCGCTGGTCATCATGTGTATGAAACTGAAGACATGGAGCCCGGCCTGCATGATAAACATCTGGTTTATCTTACCCGCATCCAGGAAGAACGCTTTAGCAGTAAAAAAGAAGCTAATCTTTATCGCGGCAGATTCAGGCTGAATCAATCTATCTATACTGCCCATTGCGAGCCTAATACTGTCATCATGCATCCGCTGCCCAGAGATTCCAGAGCGGAGGCCAATGAACTCGATAGTGATTTAAATCAGCACCCAAGTCTGGCAATATTTCGACAGACAGACAATGGCGTGCTTATCCGTATGGCCTTATTTGCCCTAAGCCTGGGCGTGGAAAAAGAAATTCATCAAACCAGCAGCAAAGTTAGCTGGTATACCGACCGAAGATTTTAAAACAGGAGTTAGCGATAGAACTGAAAGATTTACTTAGAGTAATGGTAGATAAAGAAGGGTCTGACCTATTCCTGTCCACTGGTGCCCCTCCCAGCATGAAAGCACATGGCAAACTGGTTCCTATGACTGACAAGGCCCTGCCTCAGGGATATACCCGTAAAATCGCCAATCAGGTGATGAATGAAGATCAGCGCAAGGAGTTCGAAGAAAAACCTGGCGCTTATGGAAGAAGGTGTTGGTCGTTTCAGGGTCAATATATTTGTCCAGCGAAATGAAGTTAGCCTGGTCTGTAGACATATCGTGACTGAGCTGCCTGATTACAGAAAATTAGGTCTTCCTGAGATTCTGCCTGAGCTGATGATGAGCAAAAATGGGATCATCCTGTTTGTTGGCGGAACAGGCTCAGGTAAATCAACCTCGCTTGCCTCGTTAATCGATTACCGAAACATGAACTCTGATGGCCATATCATTACTATTGAGGACCCTGTCGAGTTCATTCACCCGCACAAGAAGTCCATTGTGAATCAACGTGAAGTCGGTGTGGATACACTGTCATATGAAGAAGCCCTGAAGAACACCCTGCGACAGGCGCCTGACGTAATCCTTATTGGTGAGATCCGAACCCAGGAGACCATGGAACATGCCCTGGCTTTCGCCGAAACTGGCCACCTGTGTATTTCCACCCTGCATGCCAATAATGCCAACCAGGCGCTGGACAGGATCATTAACTTCTTCCCGGAAGAGCGCCACAAGCAGCTATATCTTGATTTATCTCTTAATCTGAGAGGCTTTGTCTCACAGCGTCTGGTTAAGACCAAAGATGGCAAGCGAGCCGCCGCCATTGAAATCCTGCTGGGAACACCTCGTGTTGCCGACCTGATTAAAAACGGTAAAGTTGAAGAAATTAAAGAAGTGATGGAAAAATCCGAAAACCTCGGCATGCGCACTTTTGATTCAGCCCTGTTCCAGCTTTATCGGGAAGGCAAAATTTCACTGGAAGAAGCCCTGAAAAATGCCGATTCCGAGAACGACCTGCGACTGAAAATCTCGCTGGCTGAAAGCGAACGCGGTGAGGGCGTCAGCGATGAAGAAGCGACTGGTGGGCTGTCACTTTCGCCCAAGCTGGATGATGAATAAAAACCCCAGGTATCAGAGTAGTTCAGGGAACATATTTACACGAAGATTAGCCGTTTTGGTCTAAATGCGGTTGCAGGTATTTATGCTGTTTTACTTTGACACCAGCTTTCTTTTAACGAAACATGACCGAATGCAGTAGCTTTAAAAGCGTCGCGAGCGAAGGCAAGGCAAAAGTAGAATTTTAAGAAGGAGCCTACAGAACAGTAAGTGACTGAATGGGAAAGCCCTTTTAACGCTGTATTACCAAGCGCAATAGCTTTAATGCTCTCTAGTAGAGAAAAACCTAATATCAGGCCATCGTTCTTCCATTAAACTCAGATTTACTCTTGTCGGTGCCAGATAAGTCAGATGTCCGCCACCATCAAGTGCAATGTTTTCAGCTGCTTTGCGTTTTAACTCTTCAAGCTTGGCGTTATTGTCAGTACGTATCCAGCGTGCCGTATATATGCTGATGGGTTCGTAAATACAATCCACTTTGTATTCATCCTTAAGCCGGTATGCCACGACATCAAACTGCAGAACACCCACGGCTCCAACAATCAGATCATTATTCTTCATCGGCATGAACACCTGGGTAGAGCCTTCTTCTGACAGCTGAGTCAGACCTTTTTGTAATTGTTTCAATTTGAGCGGATCTTTCAGGCGAATACGCTTATAGAGTTCCGGTGCAAAATGCGGGATACCGGTAAACTGCAGATCTTCACCGGTCGTAAAAGTATCACCGATCTGGATGGTGCCATGATTATGCAGGCCAAGAATATCACCCGATACAGCATGTTCAGCCTGTTCACGTTCACCGGCCAGGAAAGTTACCGCATCACTGACACGGATATCCTTGCCAATCCTGACATGCTGCATTTTCATGCCCTTGTTATATTCCCCGGAACAAACTCGTAAAAAAGCAATACGGTCACGATGCTTGGGATCCATGTTGGCCTGAATTTTAAAGACAAAGCCACTGAATTCGGGCTCCAGAGCTTTCACCTTGCGTGTTTGCGTTTCCCTGTCCTGTGGGGCTGGGGCCCATTCAACAAAGTCATTGAGCATTTCCTCAACACCGAAATTCGCTAAAGCGGAACCAAAAAACACCGGTGTCTGCTTTCCTTCAAGGCAGGCTTCCAGATCAAATTCATGGCTGGCGCCACGCACCAGCTCAATTTCCGCCTTAAAGTCTTCTACATAAACACCAAGATAAGCCGTAGCTTCTTCACTCTCCAGACCCTGGATGACTTTAACGTGCCTGATTTCACTATCCTGACCATGCTCATAAACATGAACGCTATCTGTATAGAGGTTATAAATACCCTTAAACTCTTTACCCATACCCAGGGGCCAGTAGATCGGCGCACATTCGATCTTCAGGATATCCTCAACTTCATCCAGCAGCTCTATTGGGTCTTTGATATCCCGGTCTAGCTTGTTAATAAAGGTGAAGATGGGGGTATCCCTTAAACGACAGACTTCCATCAATTTGATGGTTCTATCCTCAACACCCTTCGCCCCATCAATAACCATAAGAACTGAGTCTACAGCCGTCAGGGTTCTATAGGTATCCTCAGAAAAGTCTTCATGCCCAGGGGTGTCAAGCAGATTGACTACCCTATCCCTGTAAGGAAACTGCATGACCGAGGAAGTAACGGATATTCCCCTTTCCTTTTCCATGCCCATCCAGTCAGAAGTGGCATGCCGGTCTGATTTCTTACTTTTTACCGTACCCGCCTTTTGAATAATTCTACCGTACAGCAGTAATTTCTCAGTGATAGTGGTTTTACCCGCATCAGGATGAGAAATGATTGCAAAGGTACGCCGCTTGCCTATTGCAGCGGTTAGTTCACTCATAAGGAATCCCTAGAACAATTAAGAAGGTAAAGTAAAAATGTTAGTGAAAAAAGAACATCAAGACATTCAATGCTGACTAATGCAACACGTCCTGACCGGTCGGGGTCTCACTGGAATACATTGGGTGTAATACCTGGTAACGCTTAACCATAACAAGATCATGTGGACAGATTTCTATAAATTCACCGTCAACCCGGATAGCCACTTCATCCAACATGACACAAACCACGTCATCTTCCTCTGTATCAACGATAATTCCACGCTTATAGCCTTCCAAGGTTTTCAGGCTGACTTCTGTGCCTAATTCCAGGTTGGGAAAAACCTGTTCAGTACCTGTAGTCTCGGCAAGAATCTGCTCGCAGGGCTGCACGACACCAAAGCCGGCTGCTGCAACAATCTGCACAATTTCTATGGTTTCAGGGTCGTTTAAATCCACTCTGACTGTCTCCCCTGGTGGCAGCTGACCCTGACTGTGCTGATTGCTTATCAGTTTTAAAAAGAGACTGATATCTTCTTCATTCCATTCCAGAATTTCTTCACTCTGCGCGCTCTCCAGATCACTGGCAAAACTAAAAATATCTGTTTCAATGATATGCTCCAGTTGCTCTTCGCCCTGGTTGAAGGGAACAACCATCGTCACCATGCAGAAGCCATCACCATTGTCTGAGCTTAAGCGCCATAAGAAAGGAATGTTTTGATTAATATCTATCATTTACCGACTTGAATGATGAACCTGGATCAACTGACTTCTGTGCCAAGTATAGCACTGGAAAATTAACAAGCTCCACGATTTCCGCAAGATATTCATCTGAAATGTAAAGATAGGGTTCTGATTAAAAAATAATCTAAAAATTCTTTACCTAATCTTTTTCTCCACAGCTTTTGTGGATAACTTTGTGAATAAATTTGACTTAAGCAATGCGATTTACGTAAAAACCTTGGCCAATCACAGATTGATCAAAAAATAGCCAATTAAATAACCATATATTTCAATAAGTTATAATTAATAATTGTTTGTTAGTCTTTTTACCCCTAGATTTATAGGGTTTTTAAGCAACAGCTACGATTTGTGCATAAAAAACCGTATCCAAACCAATTAAAATTTTAGCGAATTTTTATATACTGAAAATAAGGGAGTTTTTCTCGGTCAGTCAAGACCTTATTCGGCGACAATTCTCAACAATTGTTCATAATCGGTCAGGCCACTGAATATTTTTTCGATGCCATCCTGTTTCAATGTACGCATACCATCTTTGATAGCCTGATCTCGTAAATCCTCCAGACTGGCCTTGCTTTGTAACTCATGAGTACCTACCAGGAGTTCATGGACACCTGTTCGACCATGATAACCTGTATCACCACATTTCTCACAGCCTACGGCTCGCATGAGCTCCAGCTCATCAGTATTTATCCCGAGTTCTTTAAAGTCCTCTTCTCCGTATTGCTCAATCAGATGGTTTAATTCTTTTTCATCCGGCTTATAAGGTTCCTTGCAATCAGCACAAAGCGTCCGCATCAAACGTTGAGCCAAAACACCAAGCAAGGCATCAGAAAAGTTAACCGGATCCAGTCCTAAATCCAGCAAACGAGTAATCGTCTCCGGCGCAGAGTTTGTATGCAAAGTGGATAATACAAGGTGACCGGTTAGTGAGGCTTCGATACCAATAGCCGCTGTTTCGTGGTCACGCATCTCACCAATCAGGATGACATCAGGGTCAGCACGCAGGAAGGCGCGCATGGCGGCAGCAAAGGTAAAACCAATCTTGGGTTGCATTTGTACCTGCTGCAACCCTGGCTGGGTAATCTCCACCGGGTCTTCAGCGGTCCAGATTTTGGTTTCCGGCTGATTGATATAGCCCAGTACCGCATGCAGGGTTGTGGTTTTACCGGAACCCGTAGGTCCAACTACCTTCCGTCGCGGAGTTGGAACCCTGAGGTGTATTGGCCTCAGTCTCTGTACTGGCTACATTAGTTTCCATAAGAATCAGCTTTTACACTTTAAACATTATTTAAACTGTTTCATAAAGTGGTAAATTTACGCTTTATGATAGAATTCAGACCCTATTGTTAGCATAAGTTTCTCACTTCGCCATGCCTTTAAGTAAATCTGCAAAGTCATTACAAGCTTGTATTTTCAGGATTTTTATACCTGTTGTTGCGATTAGCATAACTAGTACGCTTAGTGCTGCAGAAAATTATCCGGCATTAAACGAAGAAGAACGCCAATGGATCGGACAAAATATTTTTACTAATGAATGCGCCATGCAAATTGATTGCCTGACTTCCTGGAACCCTGGCGAGGATTTTCCTTCCCTGGGTATTGGACATTTTATTTGGTATCAGCAAAACCAGAGCGAAATTTTTGAAGAAAGTTTTCCTGACCTTTTACGCTATCTTGAAGCACAAGGCATCAGCATTCCAAACTGGATAGTAGATTCAGATTATGCTTCCCCCTGGCAAAATCGGGAAGAATTCCTTGATGATTTTTCCGGAACAGAGTTATCAGAATTACGTACATTACTGGCCGATACTTTTTCTGAACAAACGGCATTCATCATCCGGCGCTTCGAAGCTGCTTTAGATAGAATGCTCGCCGTAGCACCTGAATTAGCACCTGAATTAGCGCCCGAAGTTGAAACCGACACTGTCGAAGAAAAATTTTATCGGATTGCAAACGCCTATCCTCCATACGGTATGTATGCATTAATTGATTATGTAAATTTTAAAGGCGAAGGCGTCTCAATTAATGAGCGTTATTCAGGGACAGGCTGGGGCCTGTTACAAGTATTGAGCTTGATGCCAGACAGTGATGAAGATATTCTGGAAAATTTTGTAAAAACAGCCAAGCGCGTTCTTCAGAACAGAGTTTCCAATGCGCCTCCACAAAGAAATGAAGATCGATGGTTGCAGGGATGGTTTAATCGCCTTGATACTTACTTACCAGACACGCAGGACCTACCAGAGTCCAGCTCATTAACATTGCAGGAAACCATATGACTTTTGAACGAAAAAATATTCGCAACATGACAGGTTATATCCCTGGCGAACAACCGGCATCAAAAGGAGTAATCAAGTTAAATACTAACGAAAATCCTTTTCCGCCAAGTCCTGCCGTAAAAAAAGCACTCTCTGAAATTAATACGGATAAACTGAAATATTATCCGCAGCCTACAGCCTCTGACTTACGCGATGCTATTGCCAGGTATCACGGTATCGAGAAAGACAAAATCATTGTAACCAACGGTGGTGATGAGCTTTTACGTCTCGCTATCGCCAGCTTTGTTGAAGCTGATGAGGCTATTGCGGTTGCAGAACCTACCTACACTTTATATGAAGTCCTTGCCCAGGCCCATGGCTGTAAGTATGTGCGCTTCAGCTTAAATAATGACTGGTCTTTACCGAAAGATTTCGCACACAGCCTGAATTCATCAAATATAAAAATGTGCCTGTTGCCCAATCCCCACGCACCTTCCGGCACTTTATTAACAGTTAAGGAGCTGGCTGCTATAGCTGAGGTATTCAAAGGCCTGCTTTTGATTGATGAAGCCTATGTGGATTTTGTCGACCCGGCACTTAATCACGACTGTGTTCAGCTTTTAAAAGAGTTCGACAACATTTTAATACTAAGAACGTTCAGTAAGGGTTATTCACTGGCGGGATTGCGTATTGCTTATGGTTTAGCAGATACATCAATCATTAACCCCATGCAGTCAAAAACCAAGGATAGCTACAATACTGATTACATAGCACAAAAACTAGCCCAGGCAGCTCTTGAGGATCAGACTTATGCAAAAGAGACCTGGCACTTTGTCAGAACTCAAAGAAGCATACTGAAAGAAGCGCTGGCAAAACTGGGCCTGCCCAGTGTAGACAGTCAAAGCAATTTTATCCTGACCGACGTTCCTGCAAACATTAATGCAGGAAAGCTTTATGAGCGTCTTAAGCAAAAAAACATTCTGGTCAGACATTTTAATCATGCAGGGCAGGATAATTTTTTGAGAATTACAGTTGGCAATGAGAATGAAAATCAGCTTTTACTGTCTACTTTACAAGATTTACTGACCGATAACTAAAAACCTTTGTTAAGAAACGAGCTTATTTCACTTGGTTAAAAAGAAAGCAAAACTCAGTAAAAAAAATCGGAATACGATTTCAGGATTATTAGTTGGCCTTGCCTCCCTCTATGCGATCAGTGTTTATATGGAGATTTCGCGGGAAGAGCTGCGCAACTTTTTAACCTCAACCTTGCTGTTTTTTGCGTTGATTTTAGTTCTGGCCATTCTAGCGATAAGCGGTATCAAGCTGCTAAGCAAGCTAAAGCAAAAACTAAGCACACCAATAGAAGATTCTGATCACGACAAGGATAGTGAATAGAGCCAGGCATCTTCTCTACCATCGACAGCTTTATAGTAAGCTTTCCTGGTGCCATTTTTCTGAAAACCATATTTCTCATACAGGCTTATAGCGGGAGCATTGCTGGCTCGCACTTCCAGCGCCAGTGAGCTTTGATTGTGTTGTCTGCTATGCTTAATCAACTGTTGTAAAAAGAGTGTTCCCAGCCCCCTGCCCTGTTGATCTTTCCTGATGGCTATATTCAACAGCTGACTCTCATCAAGCACTGTGTGAATAACGGCATAACCCAGAAGCTCCGCTTCATCTGCAAGAGTAAACACAAAGGATTCATCATTATCCGACAGATATGACTGCTGTATGTTTTGCGGAGTCCAGGCAAAGTCACTGGCGCCTTGTACCAGTTTAAAAACTTCATCCAGATCTGATTCCAGCATTAAACGAGAAATATAGTCTGACATAGTGATGACACCAGGAGATATCAGTCGATTTGGAATTTCTTGTTTAATTGCTGCCAGACTTCACGTTTCAATTGCGGCATTTTCAGCATTTCATCAAGACTTCTGCAAACGATAATTTCATAGTCATTTTCTGTCCCAAGCAGAGGAGCAATTTTTTCGCCCATAATAAGTAGACGATTAAAGGCAAATTTTTTCTGCAACTGTTGCAAATAGGCTGCTAAGGATGCTTTTGCTGCACTGGTACTCTTTTCTACATGCGGGGCCTCGCTGAATGGCCAGCGGAAAGGTTTAATATCCAGATTCAAATTAACCGGCATTTCGAAAAAGGCATTGAAGATATTATTAACAAGCTGTTTCTGAGTGGTATTTAACGCATTACTAGCCTGCATGTATGGCAACAAAGCTAACACCAATATTTCATTGTTAATATGAACCATGGCCAATTGAAAGCGGATCTCCTCAGCTTCGCCGGCGCTTTTGGATTTCACCTGCTCAGCCGGTATATCCGTCGCTTTATCCAGGGCCTTGGTAGAAACTACTGAATCACGTTCCAGTGACTCTTTAAGATCACTAAGCCCGGATCTGAAATTGTTTTCCTGCTTTATCAGCGCAGGCCATTCACATTGTTCAGACTGTTTTGCCGCCGGTAAAATGTAGCGTGGAAAATACGATTGTATTCCCATGCTACCGAGGTATGCTTGTCTGGTGACTTCATCCATACTTTATCTAAAATTACACTATCTAAAATTACAGTTGCCTGAAGAATCTGCTTTTCTGGGTTTACCTAGCTTGTCTTTAACAAAGTCCCAGAGAAAGTCATAATGCCTCAAGCATTATTCAACAAGCAAGCATCCATCAGGAAAATAGATCCTGGGCATCTACAGCTTATGAGCTGCCATGAGTAGAAAGATAATTCATTGCGATTGTGACTGTTTCTTCGCGGCCATTGAAATTCGTGATGACCCGGCGCTGCGTAATTTACCGGTTGCTGTTGGGGGTGATCCGGGTAAGCGCGGGGTTATCGCAACCTGTAATTATGAAGCTCGAAAATATGGCGTACATTCAGCTATGGCCTCTGCCACAGCACGCCGACAGTGTCCGGATCTGATTATTATTCCCCCCAGTAAGAACAAGTACAGTGAGGCTTCAAAGCAAATGCTTAAAATATTCCGGGATTACACAGCCTTGATAGAGCCTTTATCACTTGATGAGGCCTTCCTGGATGTCAGTCGCAGTAAATCATGTAAAGGCAGTGCAACATTAATAGCAGCCGAGATCAGACAACGCGTAAGGGAAGAGATGCAGATCACGTTATCAGCAGGTATCGCCCCCAATAAATTTCTGGCAAAAGTCGCCAGTGACTGGAATAAACCCGATGGCCAATATGTTATTACCCCGGATAAAGTAAGTGATTTCGTCAAGCAATTGCCTGTCAGAAAAATTTATGGTGTCGGTAAAGTAACTGCGGCAAAGATGCACAATCTAGGCATTGAAACCTGCCAGGATTTACAACAATATTCAAAAACCGGTCTGCTTGAGCATTTCGGCAGTTTTGGCGAGCGTCTTTACAGTTTATGTCGGGGTATTGACGATAGGCCCGTTGTCACTGAACATCCCAGAAAGTCTATTAGTGTCGAACTCACTTATAATCATGATCTTCCCAGCCTGGAGCATTGCATCGCTGAATTACCGAATTTACTGGATAAACTGGAGCAACGCATGCACCGCTCCAATCAGCAAATCGCCATTGCCAAATTATTTGTTAAACTCAAATTTAATGATTTTATTTCAACAACAGTGGAGCAAATTGGGCAGGAACTGAACATGCAATCATTTGAAGAACTTTGCCAGACCGGCTTTGAACGCGGCAACAAACCTGTACGCCTGTTGGGGCTCGGCATTCGGTTAAGAGAGGCTTCGAGCTTTTATCAGCTCCCCCTGAATTTTGAAAATTATACTTTTGAAAACCCGAACAGATAATATCCACTATGTCCCGTTATCGGCCACCAGCAGCGCCCAGTTCCAATTACATCACTCCTGAAGGTGAACGCGCATTAAGTGAAGAACTGGAATATTTATGGCGTATAGAACGGCCAGAGGTTACCCAGCAGGTTTCTGATGCCGCAGCACTGGGTGACCGCTCGGAAAACGCAGAATATATTTACGGCAAAAAGCGCTTACGAGAAATTGACCGCAGGGTTCGCTTTTTACGTAAACGTTTGGAAAATCTGAAAGTCGTTGATCAGTTACCTGCCAATCAGGGAAAAGTGTATTTTGGCGCCTGGGTTGAATTAGTTGATGAGCAGCTACAGGTTTTAAAAATACGACTGGTCGGGCCGGACGAAATTGATCCTAACCGGAATTACATCAGTATTGATTCACCACTTGGCAAAGCCATACTGGGCAAGCAACTTGATGATGAAATTACATTTCACAGCCCTTCAGGCCTTAAACAGTACTGCATAGAAAAAATTGAATACCTCAAGCCCTGACAGAAACAATGAAACTATTTATGTCACGCTGATTGGCTATAAAAAAGTCCTCGGTACCAGTATTACTATTCCGATGGAAATGTTAAACGCCGCAGATTTAATCGCACGAATCCACCACCCCAAAACCAGCAAGCTAAAACTCCAGATTGTCAGCCTGGATGAAAGCAATATCCAGCTCAATGCAGGGCTAGAGATTCTCTGTAAAAACACACTCAGTGATATTACAAAAAGCGATATTATTATTTTGCCCGCGATGTGGGGGAACCCGCTTGGTGTGGTAAAAAAATACCCCGAGTTTCTGCGCTGGCTGCGCTTGAAAGCAGAAGCCGAGCCCTTAATCTGCGCAGTCGGGACAGGTTCTTATTTCCTTGCCGAAGCAGGTTTGCTGGACCACAAAGTTGCTACTACCCATTGGTATTACTTTGACCAGTTTGAAAAACACTACCCTTTAGTACAGCTGAAACGCGAGCGTTTTATTACCAAGTCCGGCAACATATACTGTACCGGCAGTGTTAATTCAGTGCGCGATGTTATGTTGCACATTATTGAACAACACTATGATGAAAAAGTGGCTAATCAGGTATCAAGCCATTTCACCCATGAACTTAAACTCTCGTATACCTCAAGCTTCTTAAATATACCTGGACAGAATTTTCATGATGATGAAATTGTTATTGATATCCAGGAGTGGATGCATAGGCACTTCAATACCGATATCAATATGGAAAAAGTCAGTATTGAGTTCAAACTGAGCCAGCGCTCATTAAACCGGCGTTTTAAACAGGCAACAGGCTTATCCCCTATACAATATTTACAGGAAATCCGCCTAGATAAGGCCAAGGAATTATTGAAAACCAGCAACCTGGCTATTGCTGAGGTTGCCTATAATGTCGGTTATCCCGACAATGCTTATTTTTCAGCTTTGTTCAAACGTGTGGTCTCTGTCTCACCAGGCGAATATCGACGCCTGGTGAGAAAGAAAATATTTAAACTGGATTTATAGTTTAGAATTCTTCAGGGACTTCAAGCGTTTCAAGTGGCTTCGATACGGCTCTATCCTGGTGTCTTTTCTTTTCATACACACTTTTTATTTGACGTTCCAGCGCATTAAAAGCGTCACGAATGGCAATATAAATATCTTCATGTTCATGTTTATCGTGTTGGTCATGATTAACCTGAATATCATGATTTGGAATAACAGCTTCTACCCCTACGTGAAAAACTTTGCCTTTGTGATGGTGGTTGTGGGGGGATTCGAGAATAACTCGTAAACTTTGAATTTCGTCGGAGAAACGTTCTAACTTATCTAATCTTTTTTGAACTGCGTCAGCAACAGCCTGGGAATGATCTATACCTCGGAATACAACTTTAGTGTCACTTACCATAATTATTAGACTCCTTTGGTTACTAGTATTAGATGCTAGTAAGGGTTTAAATTTAGCGGGAAAGGTTTCTTAGATTTAACTCCTCTGTAAAATTAAAAGGGCAAGTAAAGATACTACTCCTCTAAATATTTGTGTCAAAGAGATTTGCTGACTTTTTTGATTAAAGTTAATAATCAAAATGTAACTAATTGATTTTAATATGATATTTAATCATTAAAGCACCAGTGCCATGGCTCATACAGCAAGCCATGCACATTATTGCGGGGAAATGACATAAAAAACCCATAGTTTGCAGCATGGCTTTCCAACCAGCCAAATGCCGCTGTATCCTCAAAGCTTTCTTCCAGACATGCCGAATCCGGGCAGGTTAAATCCAGCGCTCTGCCGCTATGATGCTCGCTGTAGCCCGGCGCAGCATTGACCTTAAGAATCTCATCAATACGCTGTCCTGCTTTCAGCTTTTTCAGAAATAATTGCTTTTGATACTCTACACTTCGATAGGCAGAAACCAGCTGTAACTCAACGCCATCTTGTAACGCTGCCGTTCGCATGCGCCTCCAGGCAGCTAATGCCATTTCTTCCATAAATGCTTCACGTTCAAAGATATCAGTACCGGCAGACACAGGATTCATACACTCAGATTGCAGAACCAGCTTGCGCTCGGTGGCATAAACAGCCGGAATTTTCAGCTCTTCATGTATAGCAGCGATTAATTTTTCAAATGTATCAGGCAAAAGCTTTCCTTTTTATTTTTTTATACTGACTCGTCACCGGCAGAAAAATTGAAAAGTCAGATCATATCTGTGTTTACAAACAAATAAATGTCTATAAAACAATATAATATGGCTATTAAAGACAAATCATTATAACCTAAAACCCTTATGATTAATGCCAAGTTATTGACTCCATAAGGCCATATCTTAAAGGAATTCATGTCACATTTACCCGTAATAGTTGGCTTTGGCGGCATCAATTCCGCCGGTAGGGCATCCAACCACTATGCGTATCGACGTATGGTAATTGATAAGCTCGGACAATCAACGGCAAATGAAACATTGATTAATCTTGCTGTTATGATGGGGCTCCTGCAAGTCAAAGATGGTAAATGTTTCGATGCCCAAGATGAAGCAGTCTCCCCTGATGAGTTTTTGACTTTTCACCGTGAACTCATTCTGAACAGCACACTGATTCGAAAGCTGGAAAATAATCTCTTCGACAATACTAAACTACTGCAACATGCCAGTTCAGTGCTATCACCTGTCGAAGGCGAAACGCTGAGTTTTAAAATAGCAACGCGCAGATTACCCGAGCAGATTCCGGCTAACTGGCAAATCAGCGCATTGAATGACAGAGAGAGCCGTGTCGATGTCACCGGCAATCTGGAAGCCTTGCTGCCAGATTCATATCGCGGTTCAGTCAATTGTGCGGGCCAGTTGCCTTCCGGTTTTGATCCCGCTGAGCTGTACCCTTCACGCAATCATCCCCGCAGTCTGCAAATGACGGTTTATGGCGCCTCCGATGCCCTGCTATCGATGGGTATTGACTGGGAAAGCGTTAGAGCACATGTGAACCCTGATCAAATTGCAGTCTATGCCGGTTCAGGCATGAGCCAGCTTGATTACAACGGTAACGCCGGTATGCTTCAGGCGCGCCTGCTTGGCAAGCGGGTGACCTCAAAACAGCTGCCGCTCGGTTTTGCAGAAATGCCTGCTGATTTTATTAATGCCTATATGCTGGGCAATATCGGGAAAACCGCCTGTAATCTGGGAGCTTGCGCAACCTTTCATTACAACCTGAATCAGGCTGTGCGAGACATTCAGAATGGTACTCATCGTGTTGCCATTGTCGGTAACAGTGAAGCACCGTTAGTGCCTGAAATTTTTGAAGGCTACAGCGCAATGGGGGCACTCGCTGATGATGCAAAATTAAAGGCTCTGGACAAACTGGCAGAACCCGACTACCGGCGTGCCTGCCGCCCATTCGCTGAAAATGTCGGTTTTACGCTTGCCGAATCTTCACAGTTTATTATTTTATTTGATGATACTTTGGCACTTGAGTTGGGCGCTAACATTCATGGTGCCGTCAATGATGTATTTATCAATGCTGATGGACATAAAAAATCAATTGCCAGCCCTGGTATCGGGAATTACCTAACCCTGGCCAAAGCCGCTGCGGCAACCAAAGCCGTCCTGGGAGAAAAAGCTTTGCGCCATAACACCTTTGTCCAGGCACATGGTACAGGCACACCGCAAAACCGGGTCACTGAATCTGCGATCTTGAACGACGTAGCTGCACATTTCGGCATTGAAAAATGGCCTGTAGCAGCAATCAAATCCTACATAGGACACTCAATAGCCAGCGCGGGTGCTGACCAGCTTACCAGCAGTCTGGGAGTCTGGAGGTACGGCATAATCCCGGGTATCTTAACCAGCAAAGCACTTGCTGACGATGTTTATACAGAACGCCTGGATTTCTTGTTACAACATAAAGAAATTGAACCGGAATCCATAGATGCGGTCATTCTGAATGCCAAGGGCTTTGGCGGAAATAATGCGACTGCTTCAATATTATCCCCCATGATCACACAGAAAATGTTAGCTCATAAACATGGTAAAAAAGCAGTGGCAGCCTATCTGACAGCCAACGAAAAAGTTACTGAACTAAGCACTGCTTACGAGCAAAAAACTAATTGTCAGGCCATCACCCCCATTTATAAATTTGATCATAATGTCCGTACGGGTGATGATCTGAAATTCATCAATGACAGTATAAAAATTTCCGGTGAGAGTCTGGATATAGACCTTGCTCTTGAAAACCCCTACACAGATATGTGTGACTAACCTGATAGTTAAAGGCAACTTTATGATTAAAAAAAATATTGATACCAGCGAACCTGTAAATGACATTATTGCTTCACGTTGGAGCGGTGTTTCCTATGATGCTGAACGCCCTGTCAGTGAAGAACAATTACATTCCATCATGGAAGCTGCCCGATGGGCACCCTCCTGTTACGGCGACCAACCCTGGCGCTATATTATCTGCAACAAAGCGACCCATCCTGAAGCCTGGCAAAAGCTCTATGATTGCCTGGCAGAAGGCAATCAACCCTGGTGCAGCAATGTGCCTGTGTTAATCGCTGCCTGTCACGATTCCCAATTTACCATGAATGATAACCCCAACCCCTGGGGGGCTTACGATACCGGCGCCGCATCTGTTTCATTATGCCTGCAGGCAACTCACCTCGGCCTGATGGGACATCAAATGGCCGGCTTCTCTGCTGATCTGATTAGAGAAAAATTTGAAGTGCCTGCACGCTACATTCCAATTGCTGTTATCGCCATCGGCTATCAGACAACGGAAGAACAGGTGCCTGAGGATTTCAAAGCCAGAGAACTAGCTCCAAGGCAAAGAAATCCCTTAAGTGAAAACTTTTTTATGGGATCATGGAAATAAAATTTTGTACAACTGAATAGCAATAAAACAAAAAGGCTCTGACTGAATACAGCCAGAGCCTTTTTTTATGGTGCTGATTTTTATTTCAATGCTAAGTTTTTTAGTTTCACTATTTTACTTCTACCGATTTTGCCTCATGGATTTTGGCATACCATTCGGCCGGGCCGGTTTGATGCACGGAAGTTCCATTGATATCAACCGCTACGGTAACCGGCATATCTTCAACTTCAAATTCATGGATCGCTTCCATCCCCAGATCCTCAAAAGCAATGACTCTGGATTTCCTTATGGCTTTTGAAACCAGATAAGCTGCACCACCCACGGCCATTAAGTAAACGGATTTATGTTTTTTGATAGCCTCCAGACCCGCCGGTCCCCGCTCAGCCTTACCAATCATTCCCATTAACCCGGATTTTTCCAGCAAGGCATCAGTAAACTTATCCATTCGTGTTGCCGTTGTTGGACCAGCCGGACCAACCACCTCATCACGCACCGCATCCACCGGACCAACGTAGTAAATAAATTTGTCTTTCAAGTCCACACCTTCCGGCAAGGTTTCACCTTTGTTATAGAGTTCAATTAAACGTTTATGTGCTGCATCACGACCGGTCAGCATGGTGCCAGAAAGTAACAAGGTATCACCCGGCTTCCAGCTGGCAATATCCTCACGCGTGACTGTTTGCAGATTTACCCGTCGTGCATTTGGTGCTGCCTGCCAGGTAACTTGCGGCCAGTCTTCCAGTTTCGGCGGAATCAGCTCAGCAGGCCCAGAACCATCCAGCGTAAAATGGATATGACGGGTTGCTGCACAGTTGGGAATCATCGCGACAGGCTTTGATGCTGCATGGGTTGGAAACTCTTTAATCTTTACATCCACCACCGTCGTTAAACCACCGATACCCTGCGCGCCGATACCCAGATCGTTCACTTTTTCCATCAGTTCCAGACGTAATTCTTCAAACGTATTTTGCGGACCTCGGGCGCGAAGTTCATCTATATCGACATGTTCCATCAAGACTTCTTTTGCCATTAAGGCTGCTTTTTCCGCAGTGCCTCCTATACCAATCCCGAGTATCCCAGGTGGACACCAGCCACCGCCCATGGTCGGTACAGTTTTCAATACCCAGTCAACAATACTGTCGCTTGGGTTCAGCATAACGAGTTTAGATTTGTTTTCTGAACCACCGCCTTTGGCGGCCAGTTTGAATTCAACCTTATTACCCGGAACCAGCTTGTAATAGATATTTGCAGGTGTGTTGTCCTTGGTATTGATACGGGCGCCAGCAGGATCACTGACTATTGAAGCACGTAATACGTTATCAGGATGCGTGTATGCCTGACGTACACCCTCATTAATAACTTCCTCCAGCCCCGTATCAAAATCCCACTGCACATCCATCCCGATATAAACAAAAATAGCGACGACACCTGTATCCTGACAAATGGGTCGTTTGCCTTCTGCGCACATGCGGGAATTGGTCAGAATCTGCGCCATGGCATCTTTCGCCGCGGGTGATTCTTCACGCTCATAAGCGCGATGTACAGCCTGAATGTAATCAAGCGGGTGATAATAGGAAATATACTGCAAAGCATCCGCTACACTTTGGATGACATCTTGCTCACGTATCAGTGTCATGGTGACTACTCCTTACTTTCTGGTTCTTACTGACTGGCTTCAATCTCTGATTTTTATTTTTCAGTCCCTGGCGCTATAAAGCACCGGACCGTTATTTTAGTTTCCCGATATTCTATCACGACTGAAGTTTCGCTTTGCATAAAGCAACAACAGGCATGCAGGCCTTCTCAGGGCCTGCAAAATAAATCTCAGGGGATATCAGGCTGACCTTATTTATTGCGCCGGTTTTAATCTGGCAGCACGAGCCCTTGGTTTTGCGCTCGATTTATCTACCTTCTTACTTTTTGATTTTTTAAACAGTTTTTCACCCAGCACCAACATACAAGGCGTAAAAATCAAAGTAAGCATAGTAGCAAAGAACAAACCGCCGGCAATTGCGGTTGATAATTGCACCCACATTTGAGTGGAAGGACCACCAATAATAATTTCCTGATCAATGATATTGATGCTTATTGCAAGCACCATCGGGACCAGACCTAATATTGTCGTAACTGATGTCAGTAATACCGGACGAATACGTTGTGCAGCAGTTTCTATGACCGCTCTTTTTACACTAAAGTCTGTGTTTTTTCTGATTTCATTATAAGTATCTATCAGTACAATATTATTGTTTACCACAATCCCTGCCAGCGCTATAACACCAATACCGCACATCACAATACCGAATGGCTGCCCACTGATAATTAAAAAGATCAGCACACCAGCCGTTGAAAAAATCACGGCAGAAATAATCAGAAATGACTGATAAAAATTATTAAACTGAGTCAATAAAATACCAATCATAAATACGATGGCAACGACAAAGGCTTTCGCCAGAAAGCCCATGGCTTCAGCCTGGTCTTCGTCCTCACCGCCAAAACTGACATTCACACCCGGGTCAAAAGTCAAATCCTGCAAAGCATTTCTCAACAGGTTGATCTGATTGGCTGCCAGCAATCCCGCTTCAACATCAGCTTGAATCGTCAGCGTTCTGCTGCCATCGATACGATTAATAACACTTGTTTTTTGTGATGTTTCAAAATTTAAAAAATTACCAATGGGGATTAAGCCATTCATCGTTGGAACATTTAACTGACTTAACTGCTCCATATTCCGATTCACGTCATTGAAACGTAAACGGATATCAAGCTCTTCATCCGCATCATCAGGCTGATATTCTGACAGCTTAAGACCTGTCGTCAGCAACTGTACAGCACTACCCAGACTGGTAATATCTGCCCCATATCTGGCTGCTTCTTCCCTGTCCACCAGCAACTCCCATTCAATACCCGGCAGCGTCCGATTATCTTCAACATCGGTGAAGCCACCAATTTCATCCATTGTTGATAAAATTGTTGCAACCGTTTCGTTGAGTACTGCAGGATCCTCCGAGCTAACCTTAAGCTCGATGGGTTTGCCAGAGGTTGGACCATTTTCCTGTTCTGCAATTTCAATCTGAATACCAGGGACATCTGCCAGTCTGCTACGCACGACTTGTTGTAATTCAATTGCGGTTGGGCGTAAATCCCAATCAACAAAATCCAGTTGAACAACACCGATTGTATCTTCAGCAGCATTATTACCCTGACCTCCACCACCTGCTGTTCTGGTATATACAGCGTCCAGATAATCCATATCCAACAGGCGCACTTCCACGTCACTCATTATCTGATCTTTCTCATAAATGGATAAATCCCCTCTGGCATGGATTTCCACCTGAATAAATTCGGGTTCCTGATAGGGAAAGAACTCAACACCTTTACCTAATTTTCCATAAGCAAAATAAGCCCCAAACAGAAACAGGATTGTGACAGCAAGCACCTTGCCTGGATGGTTAAGCAACTTCCAAAGAAATTTCAAATACACCAGGGTGGCCCCTTTTGCAGATTTAACACTCTGATGCTGTACATGTTCGGTTTTGGCAACAGTCTTTGCACTGATCTGTCTACCAACAACGCCACCCAGGACTGGAATAAAACACAAGGCCATAAACAGTGAAGCGCTGAGTGTAAACAGAACCGTAATCGGCAAATATTTCATAAACTCGCCCACCATTCCCGGCCAGAAAAGCAGAGGGAAAAATACCGATAAAGTAGTTGCTGTCGACGCAATAATTGGCCAGGCCATTCTTTTTGCCGCCATGGCAAAAGCTTCTTTTCTGCGAAGACCTTCCGACCTGAGGCGTTCTGCAAGCTCAATAGTAATAATGGCGCCATCTACCAACATACCAACCACCAGAATCAGGCTGAACAACACGATCATGTTGATGGTCAATCCCATAGTTTGAATAATCAAAATGCCGGCGAGAAAGGAACCAGGTATAGCCAAACCAACCAGTAGCGCCGGACCAACGCCAAGTGCTGCTATGACTACAATCATCACCAGGATAATGGCGGTAATAACATTATTCTCCAGATCACCCAACATGGTACGGATCGACTCAGATTCATCCAGCAGGTAAGTGACTTCTATAGATGCTGGCCATGCCTCCTGAGAATTGTCAATCAGGGTTCGTACAGCTTCTATCGTTTCTATAATATTGGCCCCGGTGCGTTTGGAAATTTCCAGCACCACGGCATTTTCACCGCCAATTCTGGCAAAACTTTCAGGATCTTTGTAAGTTCTTCTTATAGTGGCAACATCCTGAAAGGTAACTACACGATCATCCAGGACTTTAATAGGCATTGTCAGGATATCTTCCAGTTCTGATATGACACCTGGCACTTTTAAAACCATTCTGCCGGATCCTGAGTCCAGAGCTCCAGCGGCAATCAACTGGTTGTTATTAATCACCAGACTGGATATATCCTGAAACGACAACTGATAAGCATCAAGTACAGAAGGCTCAATCAGAATTTCGAGCATTTCTTCGCGGTCACCACCTATGGTCACTTCAAGTACATTGGGTAGGCCTTCAATACGATCCTGTAGATCCCTGGCAATAGTGATCAGTGTTCTTTCCGCAACTCTTCCTGACAAAGACACCGAAAGCACCGGAAATTCCGATATATTGACTTCATTTACTGTTGGCTCGAGTGTTTCAGGCGGGAGTTCTGGACGGGCTCTGTCAACCTGTTCCCTGACATCCAGTAAAGCCTGATCAATATCGTAGCCGGCGTCAAATTCCATCAGAACCGAAGCGTGTCCTTCAGACGCTGTGGAGGTCATTTCATCCAAGCCTTCCAAAGATTGTAATTCCTGCTCCATGGGCATCACTAAAAGACGTTCAGCGTCTTCGGGTGAAATACCCTCATGCACCATTGAGACATAAACAATAGGGATAGGGATATCAGGCATGGACTCTTTTGAAATTGTCACATAAGAATAAGCACCCGCAACCATGATTGCGACCAACATCAGAATCACAACTTTAGGTCTGGAAAAAGCAGCGTCTATTAAAGTATTCATAATAAAATTCTGTCTTGGTTAAACGTTTTGATCAGGTTTACTTAAATTCCGAATACTGCGGCATGGGAATATCAGAACTCCATGCCATTTCACCGTCAGCAAGCGTGATCCTGACAGCTTCACCAATGGCTGCAAAGCCCTGCCCGGCAGTAATAATTCTTGCAACTTCAGGCAAACCACTAATCCACATCCCATTAACATCTGATGCTTCAATCTTGGCAAGATAAAACTCAACCACACCTTCATAGTTCACGGTTTTAATACCAATATCACCAGCTTCGTTCAGGGTTAACAGCCCTGCCGACAGATAATGTGCTTTTACCTGCTTGCGCGGAATTCTGGCTATGACGCTACTGCCCGCTCTCAAGTCTTCGGTATTAGGGACAGCAATCTCAACACGGAATGTGCGGGTAGCTTCATTTGCCCGGGGCGAAATGTACCGGATCTGACCAGTCGTCTCGCGTCCGTTAATCATCTCGACTTTTGATTCAACACCCAAAGCCAGAAACTCCACATCACTCTGCGATACATAAGTATTTACAACCAGCGGGTCGTTATCGACTATACGGGTCAATTCATTACCCAACCCAACATATTCTCCCAGATCCACCAGGTTTTCTTCTATGTAGCCGCTGAAAGGTGCCCGGATATAGGTTTTTTCAATTTCCAGTTGAATGCGTTCAAGCTCAACTTCTGCGAGTTTTAGTTGTGTCAACGCCGTATCAAGCTCAGTGCTTGAAACAAAACCACGTTCATGCAGATTAGCCTGGGCTTCATAAAGCCGCTGCTTTTCCTGCAAGTTAATTGTGGCCTGTTCTTCACGTATGACACGGTCATCCATTTTAATTCGCATAATGACACTGCCAGCATCAACATAACTGCCTTCACTGACTAAAATCTCGTCAATTTGACCACTGGTTTCCGCGCGTAATAAAACCTCACGGTCAGGTACCGCACTGCCATTGGCAATAATGTAACTGGTAATCTCTTCTGCCTGCATATCAGTCACTTCTACCAGTACGCGGTTATCTACAGCTTGAGAAGCTGTGCCAGCATTGAGGTCACTCATCTCTTCAACGTTGTTATCACGCATTACCATGCCTGATGCCATCCACACCACCAGCGCTACGCAGGCTCCCAGTGCTATCCCTACAGACTTATTCATAACTCATCTCCTCAGCCGTCTCCCCGGCAACTTCCTTATTTTTCAAACCTTCTATCAACATCTCTGCATTCTTCTCTAAAAACTCTTTCTCTGCTTTCACTTTGTCATGCACATACTCAAGTAAAAATTCCTGACCTTTGTTGCCGCTAACATATTCACGCCATCGTGGTTCATCTTGCAAAAAGCATTCCATATCCTTTATGCGTTCCTCAAAAATAGTTTCAAGGCGCTCTGGTGAAAGCATTTCGGCGAAAAAGAGCAGGAACATAAATTGCGAACGAATTTTATGCGTTGGCACTAATACTTCTAATTCTGCTTTTAAAAAATCCCTGCCTGCATCCGTTAAGTCATAGATTTTCTTATTTGGCAGCGCTTCCTGTTCAACAATTTCAGATTGAACCAGCCCTTCCTCCTCCAGACTTTTAAGTACCGGATACACGCCACTACGCGCAACATCAACAAAATGCCCGAAGGGATCTTCCAACTTTTTCCCTATATCGTAGCCAGAAGCCTTACCCAGACTCAGCGCAGCCAAACATAAAATCTTTGTATTCATTTTTACGGATATATATGATCATCAGATGACAATAGGCCAAATTATACTATTATAATTTATACTAGTACAATCTATACTATTAAATTTTGTAAGGGTATTGCTGGCATTTTATGCAAACCATGGCACTAAAACTGTCGAAACAGCAGCAAAATGAAAAATGAGTGGACTAATATCCGGTTGGCTACCGGTTATTGACGGCAAGGCCTTTGAGGCATTTTTTTATAGTAAGCGGTTTAAGTAGCTCAATATCCCAAAGCGTATACTTGAAAACCTTAATTATTTAATTAAAGGTAACCACAGCGCCGACTGTGGTGCGGTCCGCAACGGCCTGAAAGGCCTGCTTGGTCTGCCCCATTGGAACCGACATCGTTACCATCGCGCCGGCATCGAAGAGTCCCTGGTTTATCAATTCAACGAAACGTGGAACATCTGCTTTCGCATTTACGCCTCCATACTGGCCAGCATAATGAATTCGCCCACGGTTAGACCAGGTGCCTGCAGGTAGACTTATCTCTCCACGTGGTAAACCCAGTGTCACCAGTCTGCCAGCTGCACGAGTGCATTCCCAGGCCTGTTTGGTAGGTAACAATGCTGTCGGGTCAGGACCACGTTCAACTGTCGGTGTGCGGAACTCGGCGCCAACCGTAGCTACGACCAGATCCGCACCCCGGCTGTCGCCATTGGGCCGGCTGTCACGCCCTCCAATAAGTTTTCTGTCTGTTGGACCGCTACATAAATCCCGAATGTGTTGCACCAGATTATCAGCCTCAACATTCGGATCAAGCGCCAGAGTCGCACCCATACTCAAGGCCAGTTCCCGGCGCGCTGCTATAGGCTCAATGGCGATTATCTGAGCCGCACCCATAATTCTCGCTCCCTGAATCGCACTGAGGCCCACCGGACCGGCACCGAACACAACCACATTGGAACCAAAATCAGCAGGCACATAAGTTGTCACAGCACCCAAACCACAGGCACCTACGCATCCCAGCATAGCCAGATCCTCAGCTGCGGCATCGGTAAAAGCGGGCACGCAATACCACTCATAGGTCACCATCAATTCACCAAAGCCACCGGTATTATTATGCTGTACAACTGGCGTCCCATCCGCCAACTCTCCAATTGAAACCAAAGGCTCACCGGCAGAAGGATTCATCTGACAAATATCACCCCTGCCACGTAAACAGTTATAACACTCACCACAATTTGGGGTATTGGTAACCAGTACCCTGTCACCTGGCCGCACACGCCTTACCGAAGGACCTACTGCTTCAACAATTCCAACACCGCCGTGCCCAAGAATCCTCGCCTCATCGCCACGTGAGCCTTCCCCATTCTCACCCAGTGCCTGATTGATTATTGAGTAACAGCATTGTGCGGCCTCACTACGGACCACCACCATGTTTTCCTGAATCGGCAACAGGCGTACATCCTGAATCTCAGCACCGGCTGGCTGTCGCACAAAAGCCTTGAATGTTTCTCCGACTGGCGGTACTGATGATGTCTGCCCGGCAGAACTGGTGGCAGAAGACTGCTGTGCAGCCAGTCGGCTGGATGCAGCCGCAGCAACGCCGGTAAGTGCTGCAGCCGTTCCCTGCTTCAGCAGATTGCGGCGCGTAACGCCTGCTTGATTTTCCTCAGTTGCATTATTGGGCTTATCATCATGTGACTTACACATAGCTTCACCTTCTTGAATCCCCTGCCGATACTTTGAATGTCTATAACCTGGCTAAAATAACAAAGCTTAAAACCTTCAACATTTTTTACACGTTTTTAGCTATAAATGCCAATTTATTAAGATAGAATGCGCTGATGCTACATAGAATTATTTTCAGTCTGTTTTTAACCTTGAGCACTTTCTCGAAAGTACAGGCACAGGATGAATTTACTATTCTGTTTCTGGGAGATTCCCTGACCGAAGGATTAGGCCTTGATGTCGAGCAGGCATTTCCCAACCTTGTCGATGAACGTCTGCAAGCCGAAGGATACAATTACATTAACATTATCAATGCTGGTATCAGTGGCTCAACGTCAGCCAGCGCACTGGAACGCATGCAATGGTACGTCCGCTCACAGCCAGATCTGGTCATTCTTGCTTTAGGTGCCAATGATGGTTTGCGTGGACTCAGTGTTGAGAACATGAAAAACAATCTGGCTGCTACCATAGAGTTTTCTCAGGCTAATGGTGTTAAAGTCGCACTGACAGGTATGCTTACTCCGCCTAATATGGGGGAAGAGTACACCTCATCCTTTGCCCAGGTTTTTCCTGACCTGGCTAAAGAATATGAGCTGGATTTCATGCCTTTCCTGCTGCAGGATGTCGCCGGAATTGCTGAACTCAACCAGGCTGATGGCATACACCCCAATGTTGAAGGCAGTAAAATTGTTGCTGAAAACGTCTATCAGTTTTTACTCCCCCTGCTCCCCTATTGATTAAAGGATTAAAGCCTTAAATGATTCTGGAAGTTAATAATCTTCATAAAAACTTTGAAACTGCTGGCGGCTCGGAAACCATTGAAGTTCTGAAAAACCTCAATATGAGTATGGAAGCCGGTGAAAGTGTTGCCATTCTCGGCCAGTCAGGCAGTGGTAAATCCACCTTATTAACCCTGCTGGCAGGTCTCGACAATCCCAGCTCAGGCACCATATTGCTGAATGATCAAAACATGCAATCGCTCAGCGAAGAAGAGCTCTCTAAATTCAGGGCATTAAATATCGGCATCATTTTCCAGCAGTTTCATCTGATGTCGCATCTGACTGCGCTGGAAAATGTTTCCCTGCCACTGGATTTATTTAAGGACAAGTCTGCTACCGAAAAAGCTAAAGAAGCCTTGGAACAGGTCGGACTAAGCCACCGTATTGAACATTTCCCTCACCAACTCAGTGGTGGTGAATGCCAGCGCGTCGCGATTGCCCGCGCCATGGTAGTCAGGCCCAGTATTTTGCTGGCCGATGAGCCCACCGGCAATCTGGACAATGCCACCGGTGAACATATCAGCGATATGATTTTTGATCTGGTCAAGCAGCATCATATGACCTTGTTGTTTGTCACGCATAATGAAGAACTGGCTTTACGCTGTGGACGCCAGTTGCGTTTACAGGGAGGCAAATTTATCTGATGCTCTGGCTAAGACTCGCCTGCAAGGAAATTTTTAATAATTTTCGTTTCAGCCTTTTCTTTATTATCAATCTATCTATCGGTTTGATTGGTTTTATCGCACTGGATTCCTTTAAAAATTCAATTGATACACACCTGAACAATAATTCCAGAGCCATTCTTACGGCTGATGCCCAGATTTCTGCCAATGCACCATTAACTGAGGTTGAACTGACTCTGGCTGATAATATTTTTAATGCCGACTATGAATATTCCGATCAGATTTCCTTTCTTTCGATGGTGGCAGGGAATGATGCCTCACGCATGAGCCAGCTTATTGGTATTGATGGAAATTACCCGCAGTACGGGGAGTTCACTTTACAGCGTGGCGGCGTCCTGAATGATGAATTACGTCAGCAATTATTTAGCGGCAACAATATCTGGGTTGCTCAGGATTTAATGTTGACGCTGGACCTGAGTCTCGGCGACTCCATCAAAATAGGCAATGTCGATTATACGATCACAGACATCATCGAAATCGACCCCAGCAGCACGATCTCCGTGATGTCCAATTTCCCACCCATTTACATGGGCCTGGAACAAATCCAGGCAACTGGACTGATTCAGCTAGGCAGCCGTATTAATTATTCGCGATTCTATAAATTTACCGAAGACGTCAATATGGATACCTGGGAGGATGAGTTCCGTCAGGCTGAATTGGAAATTCTTGGTGATACCCGCCGCATGAGCATGACAACTCACCAGGAACGCAGTGAAGATTTGGGCCGCATCCTGGGTTATATGAATGACTATCTGGGACTGATCGCCCTTATCGCATTATTTTTAGCCGGTGTTGGTGCGGCTTATTTATTCCGCTCATTCTTCACCAGCCGTTTTAAAGACATGGCGATTCTAATGTGTCTGGGTGGCACGCCAAAACAGGCTTACCTGATGACTCTGATACAAATTGTGCTACTTGGCGCTATCAGTGCAAGCATAGCCAGTGTTATCAGCTTTATTACCATGCCGGTATTACCTGGTTTATTTGAGGAATTTTTACCCCGCGGCTTTGAGAACCAAATGGAATTAAACTCTTTTATTCTGGCTTTGTTTTTAGGCACTATCGGTAGCGTCATTTGCTGTCTGCCAATTCTTTCCAAAATTTATGATCTGCACCCGATTGCCCTGTTCCACGAAAAAGTACAGCCAAGCAAAACCCTGGCACACTGGCAACGACATGTCATGAGTTATGCGCCTATTCTGATTGTCTTCTGGTTACTGGCTATCTGGCAGTCCAGCTCTGTATTGGTTGGCAGCCTGTTTATCGCTGCTTTTCTTGTCGCCATTTTTGTCCTCGGCATCGTTGCCTGGTATATCCTGAAATATTGTGGCACCTTTTCCAACCACTCTGCAGTAACTCAGAAACTTGCTCTGCGCAATTTAAACCGCAACCGCCTGGGAGCAATATCCTGCTTTCTGGCAATAGGATTGGGCTCTCTACTTATCAATCTTATTCCACAGATCGAAAAAGGCCTACAGGAAGAAATTGCCCAGCCAGATGATTTTTCTGTACCGGATTTTTTCATGTTTGACATTCAGCCCGACCAGCTTGCACCACTGGAAACTATTCTGGGTGACTACGGCCACTCGCTTTCTTTTGTTTCTCCCCAGGTGCGCGCACGTATGGAAAGTATCAATGCCGGTGAAATAACTGATATGGAAGAAACGCCGGATGAGCAGATGCAACGCCGACGTTCAGTTAATCTGACTTACCAGGACACACTGAAAAGCTCTGAAACGCTGGTGGCCGGTGAAATCTGGGATGGCCCCTGGGTCTTTGGCTCTGATGAGCTGCCCGGAATTTCACTGGAACTGGACTTTGCTGAACGCATCAATGCGCAAATTGGTGATGTCATCAGTTTCGACGTACAAAGTGTTCCCATTAGCGGCAGAGTCATGAATTTACGGACAGTTGACTGGAACTCATTCCAACCAAACTTTTTTATATCTTTTCAGCCTGGTGTATTAGACCCGGCACCAAAGACCTTTGTCGCTGCAGTCAGTAATGTCCCAGAAGAGCAACATCTGACTATCCAGAATGAAATCGTGGAAAACCTGCCTAATATTTCAATCATTAACGTTGGCCAACTGGTTGCCAGTATTCTGGATATCACCAATCAGATCAGCTGGGGAATTAAAGTGATGGCCTACCTGGCCATTTTTGCTGGACTGGTCGTGTTATTTTCCATTGCCCGCTATGAGGTCAAAACCCGTTTCTGGGAAATTAATTTATTGAAGATTCTCGGTGCTAACTTCAAGGATGTAAAACGCATGATACAAATTGAATTTGGTATTCTCGGCTTTTTTGCTGCTTTTATCGGGGTCAGCATGAGTCTGCTGATTTCTTATGCCATTTCCTGGTTTATTTTCGACAGTATCTGGGATTTATCCTGGGGCATAACCTTGTTTAGTATTATCGCTATCTCAACCTTGAGCGTACTCACTGCATTGGTAGCGACCAGGTCTGTATTGAAACAGAAACCTTTGCAGCTACTGCGAGCAGACTGATTCTTACACACAATAGCGTGGGCATTATCAAATAAGTTCGGGTATAATGCGCGGCCTGTGCGGACGTGGCGGAATTGGTAGACGCGCTGGATTTAGGTTCCAGTGCCGCAAGGTGTGAGAGTTCAAGTCTCTCCGTCCGCACCATATTAAGAAATAGAGAAGTCCATAACAGTCTTCTATCCCACATAAATTCTAATAAAACCCCTTATTTAAAGACTATTAACATCCACTAAAGTCTTGCCACATCTGCAAATTGGTGTTCAAGACTTTATAGCGTCAAGGAATAGATAATAAATTAGACATTGCTTGACGAAGCCATCTATTGCACAAATAATCATCAAAAAACTAGAACTGTATGGAGGAGCTATGAAAAAGCTACTTGAGAAGTACAGCATCACACTATTTCTGCTTGTTATGCAGACAGTTGCCAATGCCCAGGGCACAATTACAGGCAGTCTGATAGATCCGAATGGCCTCAATATTACTGGCTTGAACCAGGCAGTGACCCTAGTAAATGTTGATACTGGTGAAGAGTACTCGGGGTTAACAACACTGGATGGTGATTATACAATTTCCGGGCTACCTGAAGGTTCTTACAACCTGAGTTTCCTGTTTCGTACGGCAATGTATCAATCCTATTCCGAGGAAGGTTTGTTTATCGCAGACAGTGAAACACTGCAGCATGATCTAAATATTCAGTGGAGTATCAATCTTGGCACCATTGGTGATGATCCGGGGATGCTGGCTGTGGATATATTAAGAAACTCGGGAGAGACTTCTGGCCCAACCCCTAGGCTTTTCAATGGTGATGTGGATTTTTCAGGGATGTGGGTAATAAGGCAATCGTCTGATAGCCCCCGGCAAAATCCCAGGCCTCCCTACCAACCCTGGGCGGCAGAAATGGATGCTGAATATCGTGCATTAAATTTTCAGAATGCAGCAGCTTACTGTTTACCTCAGAGTGCAGTACCCACAAGCATGGCTATTGGTTTTCCATGGCAAATCACCCAGACACCAGAAATAATGATACAAATCATGGAGTTCCAGACTCCTGGCTGGCGACAGGTATTTATGGATGGCCGGGACATGCCGGAAATCTGGAATCCCAGCTGGCAAGGTCACTCAAGAGGACACTGGGAAGGAGATACATTGGTTGTGGAAACTTCTGGCTTTAATGAATACACACCCGGCTTTGGCATTCATACAGACCAGATGATAGTGACTGAGCGATACACTCGGCCGGAACTGGGAACTCTTTTGGTTGAACTAACTGTGGAAGATCCCGGAGCGCTCACTGACAACTACACCTTCACAAGAGAGTTTGGCCTTGTTCTTGGTGAAGAAATCCTTGAATTTATCTGTGCCGAAGGCAATACCGATCCTTCTCACTGGGAACAATCTGTTTGGAGAGGCCGACCCTGATAAGTTTGTTGTATTAATAAACTATTTTGATAAATAGCAGTAATGACTGCTAGCTATCCAAAGCAGACATTAGGTGGATTTTGTACTTAACGTTGTTAATATGTCTGCTGCCGACCCAAAGCGGACATTTGCTTGCTAAGCCCTCAAAGCAGTTTCACAATGACCTGCAACAATAGCAGTACTAAAACCAATACATTTATTTATCAGGCGAGTGTGTTTATGACAAGAATTATAAAAAACTTACATAGTAGTTTTCTTAAAAACATCTCTTACAAATCTATATTACTTTACTGTGGACTTTTGCTGGCTGTAAGCGCAAATGCCCAGGGGACACGCTTACTCAGACAGCCCAGCATAAGCGATAGCCATATTGCCTTTATTTATGGTGGCGATCTTTGGGTAAGCGAGTTAGGACAAACACAGGCAGTTAGAATTACCAGCACGGCTGCAGTTGAGAGTGATCCTCATTTCTCGCCAGACGGGGAAACTATTGCGTTTACTTCAAACCGGTCTGGCACCCCTAGCGTCTATACCGTTTCAGTTAATGGCGGCCCGGTGACCAGGCTTACCTGGCACCCGTCGCCGGTTATTACTCGCGGCTGGACTCCAGATGGTGAGCGTGTACTGTATGCCTCTAGCAGAGGTTCAGCACCGATAGCCTTCAACAGACTCTGGACGGTATCCGTCGATGGCGGGGCGCCTGATTTATTAACAGAGCAATGGGGATTTAACGGATCCTTTTCTGCAGATGGTGATCAGATAATCATAGACAGAATGACTCGCCGCGATGTCGAATTCCGCGATTACAGGGGCGGTCAAAATACACCTTTGGTTATTCTTGATCTGGATGATTTATCTGAAATTCAATTGCCTAATGAAGCTTCTGCTGATATTGAGCCGATCTGGATTGGCGACTACATTTATTTTCTTTCTGATCGTGACTGGACATCTAATGTTTGGTCTTACTCTATCGAAACAGGAACTTTAAACCAGCTAACCGAGTTTTCGGATAGCGATATAAAACAACTTTCAGGTAACAGTGACGTACTGACCTTCGAACACAATGGTTATCTTTATACCTTGGACCTGGCTTCGAATGACATTAATCAACTGGAGATTAATGTGAGCGGCGACTTTCCATGGGCTGAAACCAGATTTGAAGATGTTAGTGAAAGTGCAACATCGGCATCTCTTTCTCCAACTGGGCAAAGGGCTATCATGGCAGCTCGGGGCGAGGTATTCACAGTGCCGCTTGAAAACGGTGATACTCGCAATATCACCCAGAGCTCCGGGGCTGCAGATCGTGCGCCAATATGGTCGCCGCTGGGAGATAAAATTGCCTGGTTTTCTGATGATAATGGTGAATTTTATCGTTTGATAGTAGCCAGCCAGGATGGCCGATCAGAGCTTGAAAGCATTTCTATAGGGGAATCAAAAATGGCATGGGAACCAACCTGGTCTCCAGATGGTGAACTGATAGCCTTTGTTGATGATGATGTCAGAATTAGAGTGCTTGATTTAGAGACTAATGAAATTATGACAGTTGATGTTGGTGGCACAAATATAGAAAGAGGCTTTAATGGACTGAGATGGTCACCAGACTCCAACTGGCTGGCTTATTCAAAAACCGCAAGCAACGAATTCAGACAAATTGTTGTTTGGTCTAGAGAGAATAACGTGGTTAGTCCATTAACTAATGAATTTGCTGACGCATTTTCTCCATCATGGGACAGAAATGGTAAGCATCTTTATTTTCTTGCGAGTACCGATGTGGCTTTGGGGTCAAGTTGGGCCAGCACCAGTGCCATAGCGGCTCAGCCACTTTATGCGGCTTATATTATCAACCTTACTAAAGACTCTAATTCTCCGTTTGAACCTCTAAGTGATGAAGAATCAAATGAAGAGCCTGCTAATGAAGTCTCCTCAGAAGAAGGCTCAGCAGCAGAAGAAGCTGCTGTTTCAGTAGTTGTCGATATTGAAAATATTCAACGAAGAATATTGGCTCTTCCACTTCCAGAAAGAAATTACAGGATGACCGTTAACGGACCAGCCGGGTCAGTTTTCATTGCTGAACAATCAGCTAATGGTCCTGAGCTAACTCTGCAAAAATTCACTTTAGAAGCAAGAGAAGCCCAAGCATTTGTAGCTGGTGTTAGCAGTGTGTCAGTTTCAGCTGATGGCAATAAATTACTGGTTAAAAAAGGGCCCGCCTGGCAGGTTCTTGAAACTGGCAGTGAGAGTGGTTACATCGGTGAAAATGCCGCTAGTGCTGCAAATCTTGATGTGAATTTAACAATGCGACTGGACAGAGAAGCTGAATGGCAGCAGATGTTTGATGAAGCCTGGCGCTATGAAAGGGATTACTTTTATGATCCCAATATGCATGGGCGTGACTGGGATGACGTTTACAGGCGTTATGCCCCCCTGGTTCCTTTCATCAAACACCGCTCAGACCTGACCTATATTCTTGATCAGCTAAACGGTGAAATGTCAGTTGGCCATAGTTTTGTTTTTGGGGGAGATTATCCTGAGGTTGAGGAATCCACCGTCGGCTTGCTTGGAGCAGATTTAGTTCCGGTAAGAAATCGCTGGATGATTGAGCGTATTTATACCACTGAAAGCTGGAACCCTGGCCTTACGGGTCCTCTCGACCAGCCTGGAGCAAATATTGAAGAAGGGCATTATTTAGTAGGCGTCAACGGTAGAGAATTAACTGCTAATGAAAATCCTTATGCATTATTGGAAGGCACTGCTGACATGCAAACCATATTGCATATTAATGATTCCCCTGATTTTGAAGATGCCTGGGAAGAAACAGTGGTCCCTATTCGAAATGAAAACTCTCTTAGACAACGCGCCTGGGTAGAAGATAATCGGCGAATGGTAGATGAACTCTCAGATGGAAAGCTAGGCTACATTTGGGTGCCAAATACCTCAACCCCCGGTTTTGTTTCTTTTAATCGCTACTTTTTCGCGCAACAGGATAAAGCCGGAGCGGTGATCGATGAAAGGTTTAATGGAGGAGGGCAGCTAGACGATTACATGGTTGATTTAATGAGTCGTAGTTTGAGGGTCAGTATTACTAACGAGGTGCCAAATGGAAGGCCTATCAGATTGCCTGCCGGGATACTCGGACCAAAATTGTTGATGGTTAACGAAATGTCGATGTCAGGAGGGGATTTCTTTCCGTGGATTTTCAGGCAACAACAAATTGGGCCTTTATTAGGACAGCGCACCTGGGGCGGACTGGTAAAATCTTCAGTGCATTATAGTTTAGTTGATGGAGGTTTATTAACGGCACCTGATAACGCCGTTTTTGATCCGGTAGCTAATCGATGGATTGCTGAAAATATAGGAATTACTCCCGATATTGAAGTTTATCAGGATGCCCAGGCATTAAGTAATAATGAAGACCCTCAACTTGAACGAGCGGTTACTGTAGTACTGAGGATGCTTGAAGAACAAGGAGAAATAAATATTGAGCCGCCGCCCTTTTCGACGCCCGCGGTTCATTAGAGAAAATAATTAGTTCTAAAATAATTACTAATTTTGGGAATGTCAGCTTTTGGCCGATAGCAGACGTTCGAGACTTCACTTTTTTTCTAAAATCCCCTCTAAAGTGTCTGGGCAGATACTACTTAAACTACACAGCCTGAAAAGGCACCCCCGTCCTATGATTAGACCCCACCCTAAAGGATGCAAAGTAAGGTAATTAAAAGGGAGTGATAATAAGTTTTGGTAACACTGATAGTAACACTATAAACAAATGAACTATATAATTATTAATAGATTCAATATGTTAATCAATATTGCTGAGTCTCTCCGTCCGCACCAACTATCTTCTAAAATATCTTTTAAAAAAGCACCTGTTCTCAAAAGAAAGTTCTGGGAAAATATCGCCGAGAATTTACACCCAGTCGGCAGGGAGAACTGAGTTCTCCTGAACAACAAAAATCAATAGCAGCGACTGTGTGACAAACTCACTCAATACGATAACCGTAGGATTCAATAATCTCTCTGGCTTGTGTACTACGCATGTAGTTCAAAAAATCAAGGGCAGCCTGATTATCTTCTCCGCGCTTTAACAGCACCGCATCCTGCTGGATAGGATTGTAATATTCATCAGGAATACGCCAGACCGACTTATCCAGAGCTAGCCTCGCACTTATTACCTGTGACAAAGCCACAAACCCCAGATCGGCGTTTTGTGACTCAACAAATTGGAAAGCCTGAGTAATATTTTCACCCTGTACCCACTTATCACGGGTACTTTCTTCAAGCCCGAGTGCCCTTAAGACCTCAACAGCAGCAACGCCATACGGTGCCAGTCTGGGATTAGCCAAAGCCAGTTTGTTGAATTCCCCCTGCCGCAGAATTTCCCCCTCGGCTAAAAGCAAAGCTGGATTTTTTGACCACAACACCAGCGTACCAACGGCATAGGTAAATCTGCTATCCGCAACAACCAGCCCCATTGACTCCAGATCTGCAGGCTTCTCCTGGTCTGCCGAAAAAAAAGCATCGAAGGGTGCACCATTATTAATCTGCGCATATATTCGGCCAGAAGAACCATAAGACACCCTTACGCTATGCTCTGACCCTGCCTCAAATTCGGCAATAATTTCATTCATCACGGGCATAAAATTGGAGGCAACAGCAATATTGATTGTTTCTGCCGAGGCAGTCAGACAACCACAACAGAATAATAACGTGAGAAAAGTTTTAAAGTGAATCTGCATAGGGTACAAATAACAGCAACGCGTATTTCAATCCATTATTGATTTTGTACCGTGGATTAGCAAAGTTTTTTTATTACACCAGCGATAAGGCGTAATTAGAATCTGAAGTTTTTGGTATATTTAACTGCGATTTCAGAATCCCGTGCACTCACACCAGAAAACACACCGTCTGAATCAAAATTATAATTAACCACCAGGAAAAAATTTTCTCCTGCCTGAGGATTCCAGTTCAGCCTGCTGTTAAGTCCTGTCGATGATGACAGATTGTCATATTGCACTAGGCTGATCCATGACCAGGTTGAGCTGAATGCCACTGTTGTTCTGAGACTGACCAGGCGGGTAATAAAATCACCCTGCGGCAATTCAACATCGGTATAGGTATAGGAGAAATTGGCAGCAAAGCGCGGTCCCGGTTGCCAGCCTAAACCCAATCCAACTTCACGCTGATCACCATTATAAAATTCACCCTGCTTGTAACTGATATCAGGAATAACAGTCCTGAATGAAGAACTTTCAAGACCGAATTCCGCACTTGAGAAAGTATAATCACCCGCCGGAATAACGATCCCTGGCCGGATCGGAAAATCAACCACCAGGCCTTCTCTTTCTCTTTGCACATCGAGGTACAGACGATCAGCCTGATGACTGTTAAGACTAAAGATTCGCGATGACAGTTCTTCACTTTGCATTTCGCCGTTATCAATACGCCGGGTATGGTTATATCTGACTCTACCGAAATAATACCGCAGCAGTGGGTTGTTACTGACGAAATAGCGCCCCTGTACCTCGGCATCGAGTCTTTCTATACCACGGCGATTGGCAAAACCAAGCGCCGGATTATATTCAGCACCAATATATCGATAGCCTAATGAGCCACTGTATCCGGTATTTTCAGTATTAATATCCAGATTCGCACTGTATGCCTTGTCATCACCCGTTAATCCATCGGTATCGCTTTGCTGATACCAGAAATCACTGGTCAAGGTGTGGTTGGTTGCAAAGCGTGTATTTCGATACCTGAAATCGACTCCCATCAGTGAATTATCAACCTGGCTATTCGGATCCCCCTGGGTAAAAATTGCACCCACTCTGGATTCTCCCAGAATATTTTGTGTGACACGGCCTACAATAAGTGGAGAATCATCCACGCCGACTCTTTCTTCCTGTTGCACTATCAATGCGCCGACACTCAGGTCACCAACCCGTCCAGCCAGTTTGCCGCCGACATCAATATCCACAGGACGTCCACTTCTTGCATCCAGTCCAATACGACGTGAATAAAACGGAATGCCATTATTACTTCCACTTCCACCAAAACTGAAAATTTCGGAGTCCTGTAAAAAGAAATCTCTTTTCTCCGGGAAAAATAATGAGAAACGCGTCAGGTTTACCTGCCTGTCATCCACCTCAGTCGCCGAAAAATCAGTATTCAGGGTCAATGCCCCGGTCAGGTTAGGTGTAAATTTGTAAAAGACATCCAGTGATGGGTCAAAGCGTGAATCCGAACTGTTATTCACGTGATTCTCAGCATTTGCCACTGTTATGGATGGCGCAATATCCAGTCCCAGTCCCTGCTGTAAACCATTCATACCAACAATCTGCCCACCGGTTGATGGGTCAATAGCACGATTAAACGAAGACCAGGCCAGCCTTTCGTTATTACGGGCAATTTCCCGCTCAACATTGAAGCCCCAGACAGTCGTATTGGGATCAAAATTCATGGTAGTAAAAGGAATGGCGATTTCAGTTGTCCAGCCCTGGTCATCAATCTGTGAATCCACCAGCCAGATGCCGGACCAGTCAAAATTAGGACTGGTTGGGCTCTCAAACACAGCATCATCTCGAATCGCGTTAGCGTTGGTCACAAAACGAAAAGCCGTTCTGCTGTTATTAAAGGTATCCAGAATGACATGGACATTATCATCAAAGCGCACTGACTGTCCCTGGATCATGGTCCGGGCGATAATTTGATCCGGATCGGTATCGAATAAACGCGCAGCGACATAAAAGTAATTATCATCATAAGTCACATAAAAAATGCTTTCCTGTGTTGGTGTGCCATGATCAACCGGATTGACCTGATGTAAATCGGTAATCACCGTTGCCTGTTGCCAGATTTCATCATCAAGCACACCATCAATCACCGGCTCTAGTGTCGTTCGTTGGATATCAGCTGATTTTCTGATAAACACTGAACCCTCGTCAGATGACGGACTCTGCCCGTGAAGTAATGCAGGCAGCAAGCCGGATAGCAGCAGGAGATAAGAAAGGTGTTGCTTCAAGTGCTTATTAATTTGCATGTTTCCCGATTTCTTGTTTTAAAAAATTTAATAAAGTTAAACAGTCTTTAACGTAATTCAGGCGTTAAGGTTTACAAAATTTTACGCCACTTTTTTTTGCCATATTAAACATTGATTATTGGCCGGCATGACCCAGTCTTCCTGCAGTTCGAATCCATTTTCTATAGCGAGTTGATTCATCGTTTCAAAATTCCTGATACCACTTAATGGATTACGTTCTTTTAACCAAAGATCGAAACCGGCATTACTCTCAGAGGTAAATTCACCCTGGTATTTAAATGGCCCGTAAACACAAAGAATTGCATCCTGTTTTAATACCTCACAGGCACCCCGGAAAAAATCAACATTAAAAGCTGCCGGCATAATATGCAGGCAGTTTGCGCTGAACAAACCATCCAGCCCACTGACCGGCCAGTTTTTTTGTGTCACATCCAGCGTTTCAGGAGGAGCGAGATTCGATAATTCTTCTCCTGCCAAGCCTGCCTTCAGGGTTTCCATATTTTCCGGAATTTCGCTGGGAATCCAGCTTAGCTCCGGTAGTTGCTCACAAAAATATAAGGCATGCTGTGCCGTGCCGCTGCCTATTTCCAGAACGCGGTCCCCAGCTTTGAAATAAGAGGAAATGACCTCGAGTATCGGTTGCTTGTTATTTTCACAAGCCTGACTAAAGGGCTTATTCATCCTGATTTTTTACAGAAACCTTATAAATTATTGAAAGGCCGTTGGTCTGGCACCTAATGCCGCTACACGTTCTTCCAATTCGTTAAGGCTTTGTTGAATTGAATTTATAGTTTGATTCAGGCTAAGACGATATAGGTTAATGGATTCAATATCCTGTTCATTAATATTCACCCGGTCTGCAAGACCTGAATCCTCCAGGGCCATTGAAGATTTCAAGGTATCCAGATCAGTGGTAATACTGCTCAGTTGCTGACTAATATTCAAATTATTCAGTCCTGCAACACTGCTATTCAGACTGTTTATCTGGTTACGGATGGTTTCTATTATCTGTTGATTCTGATCGAGGTTTGCCGCTTGCTGATTAATCATGCCAGCCTGATTGGCTACCACGGTTTCAATCTCGGTAATGTTTTGAGCCTGATTTTCCAGGGTGGTATTGAGTCCGCCAACATCCGAACGCAACACATTGCGTGCTGCCCACAGTTTATCGATTTCAGAAAAGTTAAAATCCACGCGCTCTAACAATCCCATTGAAGATTGTTCAGCCGCTTCATCGACAAGATTCAAGCGGTTTTCCAGTTGCACAATACGGTCATTTGAGCGATCCAGAGACATTTGAGCCTGCAAGTCCTGCTGATAAAAATAATAAGCTCCCCCACCGCTGGCACACAATCCCACAGTCAATAAGGCTAACAGGAATTTTACCGCTCCACTGGTTCCCACTGGCGCAGGTGTTTGGCTGCTGATACCAGTAGACATTGAATTGCCTCGTTTCTTTTTACGATGCGTAACCAACTCATCCCGTTCCGGAACTATTGAGAAATCATCAAAATCCTGGTCTTCTCTGCTCATCCGCGTATTATATTTGCTTTAAGCTAAAAAGTATAAAGTCCTTTAAGTTTGGCATAATCCTGATCCTCACAAACAACAGGAATAAATCAAATAAGTTCAGTTTTTCCGGTCCCGATAAAAGAATCTTTCTTCTCCACAAGAAAATCCAGAAAACTTCGGGCTCTCAAGGAGAGCAAGCCTGGATCCGGGTATATCACATTTAAGGGCAGGCTGGGGACCATATAGTCTGGAAGAATCCGCTGCATAGTGCCTTGCTGGCAGCGAAAGTGCTGGACTGCAGCTACATAGACAAAGAACCCCTGGTGTTTTTTTCCAGTCAGTATCGCAACCTCGATATGGAAGAAGCCTGTATTTAAAAGACAATTAACCCTTTAAAAAACTTTTCCTCTGCAATAAAAAACCCCGCACAAAGGCGGGGTTTTTATTAGCTGTTTACAAGCTGCAGGGGCTTTACATCATACCGCCCATACCGCCCATACCGCCCATACCACCCATATCAGGCATTGGCGCAGGTTTCTCTTCAGGTATTTCAGAAACCATCGCTTCAGTGGTAATCATCAGACCGGCAACAGAACCGGCAGCCTGCAAGGCTGAACGGGTAACTTTAGTTGGATCAAGAATACCCATCTCCAACATATCACCGTATTCTCCCGAGGCAGCATTGTAGCCATTGTTACCTTTGGAGCTGCGGACTTTATCCAGCACCACAGAACCATCATCACCGGCGTTTTCAGAAATCTGACGTAATGGTGCAGTCAAGGCTCGTTGCAGGATATTCAGACCAACATTCTGATCTTCGTTATCACCGACAAGGCCTTCGATTTTCTGTAAGGCACGTACCAGTGCAACACCACCACCCGGTACAACACCTTCCTCTACCGCAGCACGTGTTGCATGCAGAGCATCTTCAACACGGGCTTTTTTCTCTTTCATTTCAATCTCGGTTCCGGCACCAACTTTGATCACGGCAACACCACCGGCAAGCTTAGCAACACGTTCCTGCAGTTTTTCACGATCGTAGTCTGAAGAGGTTTCTTCTATTTGCGCTCTGATCTGAGTCACACGAGCCTGAATAGCATCAGCCTGACCAGCACCATCAATAATCGTAGTGTTATCTTTAGTCATGATGACACGTTTGGCAGAACCCAGGTCTTCAACGGTAGCGCCTTCCAGATTCAAACCGACTTCTTCAGCGATAACAGTACCGCCAGTCAGTATGCTGATATCAGCCAGCATGGCTTTACGACGATCACCAAAACCAGGTGCCTTAACCGCAGCAACTTTTACGATACCGCGCATATTGTTAACAACCAGAGTTGCCAGGGCTTCACCTTCAACGTCTTCAGCAATTACCAGCAAAGGACGACCAGCTTTGGCAACACCTTCCAGTAATGGCAGCATTTCACGAATGTTAGACACTTTTTTCTCAACCAGAAGAATCAGTGGGTCTTCCAGTTCTACCGTCATATTGTCTTGGTTGTTTACAAAATACGGAGAGAGGTAACCGCGGTCAAACTGCATGCCTTCTACTACATCCAGTTCATTTTCCAGACCGGAACCATCTTCTACTGTGATCACACCTTCTTTACCGACTTTTTCCATGGCGTCAGCAATAATGTCACCCACAGTTGTATCAGAGTTAGCTGAGATACTACCTACTTGTGCGATTGCTTTAGTCTCAGTACAAGGCTGTGACATTTCACCCAGTGCTTCAACAACAGCAGCAACACCTTTATCAATACCACGTTTGAGATCCATTGGGTTCATGCCCGCAGCAACTGATTTCAAACCTTCGTTCAAAATTGCCTGCGCCAAAACTGTTGCAGTGGTGGTACCGTCACCGGCCAGATCAGAAGTCTGGGAAGCAACTTCCTTCACCATCTGTGCACCCATGTTTTCAAACTTGTCTTTTAATTCAATTTCTTTTGCGACAGAAACACCGTCTTTAGTTACAGTCGGTGCGCCGAAGGATTTGTCCAGCACCACATTTCGACCTTTAGGTCCGAGGGTTACCTTTACGGCATCTGCCAGCAGGTTTACGCCCTTTAACATACGTTGGCGGGCCTTATCTCCAAATAACACTTCTTTAGCCATTGTCTTAGTTCCTATTATTCAATCTGTTAGTAAAATTTAATTAAACTTTTTCGTGCCTGGCCTTCTGCCTTAACCTTCTACAACACCAAATATTTCGCTTTCATTGAGAATAAGCAGTTCTTCTTCCCCAAGTTTGATTGTGTTGCTGGCGTATTTACCAAAAATGACTTTATCACCGACTTTCAGGTCTACCGGACGGACATCCCCGTTATCGAGTAAACGGCCTGGACCAACAGCAACGACTTCCCCCTGAGAAGGCTTTTCAGCCGCAGAACCTGGTAGGACAATGCCACCAGCTGATGTCGTTTCATTTTCTTCACGTCGTACTACGACCCGGTCTTGTAAAGGACGAATGTTCATAGTTTATATTCTCCAAAACTATCTGGTGTTAATAATGCGTTGAATGGCCGTTGATTCTTCATGTCAACTGACCGTAAACCTTTACAAATCAATATCTTATAAGCGTTAAGCACAAAAGAACTATGATTTGAACACATTAGATGGGGTTGCTTGCTGTAATTTCAATAGGAAAAAAATATTTTTTTTAACTTTATTCTTTGCCAATCTTATCCCGATCTGGCACCGGAGGCGTTTCCCGTTCAAATTCCCCTTCATAAACACGACTATCTTCCGAGCTGCTTGTATGATGCGTATAAAAAAACTGGCGTTGACCACCTGCCTGCAAAATAGTCAGCTTGCCTGACTTAATCAGAGCTTGCACCAGTAAACGCCTGATCGGACCGATTAGAAACATAAAGCCCAGGGTATCTGTAATGAAGCCCGGTGTAAGCAGGAAAGCGCCACCAACAGCCAGGAATATCCCTTCAATCATCTCCTGTGCCGGCAACTCGCCGCTTTCTATGCGCTGATTGGCACGTGTCAAGGTTGAAAGACCCTGCTGCTTCAATACCTGAATACCTATTACTGCCGTCAGCACCACCAGACCCAATGTGTACCAGGCACCAATGTGATCTGCCACTTCAAATAACAGCAGCATTTCAGTAATGGGAACGATAATAAAAATTAAAAAGAGAAAACGCACGATGCTGTCCTTATTGGAGTATCTGTATTCAAATATGGGGACATTTCCTTAAAGATAAAGGGATATCGATCAAAAGCTGTGCGCAGAACTGTTATGCTTAAGGTATGGAAAAAGTTAATCCCACATTAAATGACTTATTCAAACAACTTGGTTTACCAAACTCTGATGAAGAAATTCATCACTTCCTTGAGCGTTACAAACCCATACCTGAAACCATGAAACTGTATCAGGCTCATTGCTGGAATCAGGCCCAATCCGAATTTCTGGAACAACTTATTGAAGAGGATGGAGACTGGTCTTATCTGGCCGATGAATTGGACGCATTACTGAGAAAATAACAAAGTGGCTAACACAAAAAGTTTATAGTCAACTTTCGCTATGTGCATGAATAAAGACTCCAACCCTACAAGCGTCGTTATGAGCGTAATTTAGTCGAGGCGCAGAGCTTTTTAGCTTCAGCAAAATCCTATTAAAAACTAACTTAAACTTTAATGTGCCGTCGCGAGCACAGGAAATTTAATCAGCGTCGTTATGAGCGAAGTTTAATTGAGGCGCTGAGCCTTTTTGGGGAAGGAGTTTACGCGACCAGTAAATGACTGAACCAAAAAGGCTCAGCAACGAAGAGTAAACGAGTGTAATAGACGCTAATCGCGGAAATTGTTGAATTGCAGTGGCAATCCCCAATCATCTTCTTTTAGGACAGCAATCACCTCTTGCAAATCATCGCGCTTCTTACCCGTCACCCTGAGTTTTTCACCCTGAATGGCAACCTGCACTTTCATCTTTTGATCTTTAACTTTTTTAACAATCTTACGCGCTGTTTCCGATTCTATACCCTGCTGTACAGCCGCTTTCAGAATCGCACGCTGACCGGAAATTTCCACTTCTCCCAGCTTCAAGGCTTTAACATCCAGCTTGCGACTAGCCATTTTATTACGCAGGATATCTAGCATCTGTTGGGTCTGAAAATCCACTTCCGCCGTCATGATAATTTCTGTGTCTGTTAATTCAAAAGAAGCATCCACACCCTTGAAATCAAAGCGATTGGTGATTTCCCGCTGAGCCTGATCCACAGCGTTGGTCATTTCGTGCATATCAACTTCAGAAACTACATCAAATGAAGGCATAGTTAATCCTTATAAAACCATCAGACGAATATCAGATAACAGGCCGTTCAAATACTGACAGAACATCCCGCCATCAACCCCATTCACCGCTCTATGGTCATAAGACAGCGAGAACGGCAGCATCTTGCGTGGTAAAAATTCATTATTCATCCACACCGGTTTAACCATGGTTTTGGACACACCCAGAATTGCGACTTCCGGGGCATTGACGATAGGTGTAAAGCCAATTCCGCCCAGATTCCCCAGACTGGAAACTGTAAAACAGCCACCTTCCATCAACTCTTTGGTCAGTTTACGCTCTTTGGCCATATTGCTGAGTTCGGCTATTTCTGCAGCAATTTCCCAGACTGATTTCTGGTCAACATTTTTGACTACCGGCACCATCAGCCCTGCCGGGGTTGCGACGGCGACACCAATATGAATATATTTTTTCTGGATATATTTTGTCCCGGATGAATGCAGCGAGACATTAAACTGTGGAAATTCCTGCAAGGCCTGTGCACAGGCTTTCACAATAAAAGGTAAAGGAGACAGCTTGATGCCTTTCTTTTCTGAAAGTGCTTTCTGGGCGGCTCTGAAATCTTCCAGATCAGTCACATCGGCTTCTTCGAATTGCGTGACATGTGGCACGGTTAGCCAATTCTGCGCCATGTTACGGGCAGTCACCTGATGCAACTTAGTCATCTCAACTTCTTCAATTTCACCAAACTGACTGAAATCAATATCCTTGATCGTTGGCAGGCTGAATGCTCCACCAGCAGCGGCAGCAGTACCGCCACCCTGCATCAGGTTTTTCACAAAGTCATGCACATCTTCTTTCAGAATACGATTTTTTGTCCCGGTGCCACTGACCTGAGTCAGATCAACACCTAACTCTCGTGCTAACTTTCTGACTGCCGGCCCGGCATAGACTTCGGAATTATCTTTACTGGTTGAACTTGGTGCTGTTGTTTTAACTGTATTGGATGGACTTGATGACGTGGAAGGAGTTTGTGGAGGTGTTTCTTTATTTTCATTTGTCTTGGCTTCTGCTGTTGCCTGTGCTGGCTTGCTCGCTTCGCTGGCTACAGACACTTTTGGAGCTGCCGCAGTTTCCGCAGACATAATGACTGAACCAGTCGAAACCTTGTCGCCTACACTGATTTTGATGTCAGTGATTTTTCCACTAAAAGGTGCAGGAACATCCATTGCTGCCTTATCTGTTTCCAGAGTGATCAGACCATCATCAGCATTCACCTCATCACCGACGGCGACCAGTATATCAATCACTTCAACAGCATCATCAGTGCCAAGATCCGGCACCGCAATTTCCGTTACTGAAGTTTCTGCTGCTACGGGGGCATCTTTAGCTGCTGCTGGCTCAGCTTCGGTTTCTTTGACTACAGTTTTTTCTTCTGCATTTTCTTC
>Ga0181572_10000041_pt1 | contig 72832 bp, 73 predicted proteins | sample 101ome_26_FD_133004 | JGI IMG/M metagenome (GOLD analysis project Ga0181572, IMG submission 133004) | Coastal salt marsh microbial communities from the Groves Creek Marsh, Skidaway Island, Georgia - 101408AT metaG (megahit assembly) | ecosystem: Environmental > Aquatic > Marine > Intertidal... | reverse complement strand
TACCTTATGCAGTGTATTCAGGCCCGGACTTCGGCAACCCTCGAGGTTCCTGACCCGTTATGGGTGTCCTATAAAGAAGCCTTGGTGTTTGGATTGTTGGGGGTGTTAAAACTCCGGGGCGAGGTCAATTGTTTGGCCGCTGTCACCGGTGCTTCCAAAGACCACAGCTCGGGAAGGATATTTTTTCCATAAGCGGCTTAATTCGGTGAAATAATTTTTACATTAGTCTCGACATATGGAAAGGATTTTTTATAAAATTGCTTTCGCAAAAAATCTTTTAAATGGAACTTCTGTTAATTGCCCTTTTTATAACAGGCTATCTAGCAATCACGTTAGAACACACCCTCAAAATAGATAAATTAATCCCTGCTCTGGCCATGATGGCCTTGTTGTGGGCTATCGTGGCAGTCACCCAGCTACCTGTTTTTGAGGTAGATACCGCACTCAAGGAGCTTAAGCCAACTCATTTGGACGAAATCTTGTTGCACCATTTGGGCAAGACTGCCGAAATTCTCATTTTCTTGCTTGGGGCGATGACCATTGTCGAAATCATTGATTATTTCAACGGTTTCTCCACCATCAAATCTTTTATTAAAACCAAAAAACTAAAAAGCCTGTTATGGATTTTTTCGCTTTTGGCATTTATACTCTCGGCCATTATTGACAACCTTACGGCCACGATTGTATTGATTACTATTTTGCAAAAAGTCATCAAACAGCGTAACCAAAGAATATGGTTTGCCGGACTAATCATCATCGCGGCCAATGCCGGAGGGGCCTGGTCACCCATTGGCGATGTAACCACCACCATGTTGTGGATCGGTAAAAAGGTAACGACGGTTCAATTGATCAGCCATTTGTTGCTTCCCTCTTTGGTGTGTTTAGTCGTGCCCGTGGTGATTGCGTCCTACCTTCCGGCTTTTCGCGGGGAGTTAGAAACCCTTGACGAAAAGGAAGAAAACACCCATAAACACAGTGGGACTATACTTTATTTGGGACTTTCGGCCATTGTTTTCGTGCCGATTTTTAAGACCTTAACCCATCTACCACCCTATGTGGGAATGATGCTGTCCTTGGCCATAGTCGCGACCTGTGCCGAAATATTTAGCAATGCCAAGATCAATATCACCTCGATCGACGAGGAACACAACGAGCACGCCAATCACAGTCCAGTACACAGTTCACTCTCCAAAATTGAATTGCCCAGTATCCTTTTCTTTTTGGGGATTTTGATGGCGGTTGCCGCCTTAGAGTCCTTGGGGTACCTATTTAGTTTTGCCGCCTCACTCAACGAAACCATCCCCAATACCGATGTGGTTATTGCTTTGTTGGGCGTTGGTTCTGCAGTGATAGACAATGTACCTTTGGTGGCCGCCAGTATGGGTATGTTTTCGGAGCCTACCGATCACCCACTTTGGCATTTAATCGCTTTTTCGGCCGGAACCGGTGGAAGTATGTTGATTATCGGATCTGCGGCCGGTGTGGTGGCTATGGGTATGGAAAAAATTGATTTTTTCTGGTACCTAAAGAAAATAGCCGGTCTGGCCCTGATAGGCTTTGTCGCCGGGTTTGTCACCTTTGTGCTTCTACGCGATTTTATTTTTGTATAATTATTTTACAAAATAAACGTTAAGCATATAACGTATCAACTACACGCTATGGCAAGTCTTCAAGAAACCACAATTCCTTTGCAGGAAGAAAAAACACTATCCCTTATCGAACTCGTTCAAAATGGCGGATTAGGGGGACAATTGATCATCGGATTGCTTTTTGTGTTGTTGCTCATCGTGGTGTATATCTATTTTGAGCGTTGGTTTGCCATCCGCGCGGCCTCGCGCTACAACGCCAATTTTATGCCGCAAATACGAACCTATGTAATCAGTGGAAAAATTGAAGGGGCACAAGCCCTTTGTCTACAAGAAAATAAACCCGTGGCACGGATGATCGCCAAGGGGATTTCACGTATAGGTCGCCCTTTAGAAGACATCAATACCGCCATCGAAAACGCTGGTCGATTGGAGGTCTATAAACTCGAAAAAAATATCAGCATCCTCGCGACCATAGCCGGGGCGGCCCCGATGATTGGATTTTTGGGAACGGTTATTGGGATGATACTTTCAATTTTTGAAATATCAAACGCCGGAGGAAATATCGACATGAAACTCCTTTCTGACGGTTTGTACACCGCCATGACCACCACTGTAGCCGGATTGATTGTCGGTATCCTGGGTTACATTACCTACAATCATTTGGTTGTCAAAATGAACAAGGCTGTCTATCAAATGGAAGCCAGTGCACTCGACTTTTTGGATCTACTTAACGAACCTGCCTAAGTATGAACCTGCGCGGTAGAAATAAAATCACCCCGGAATTTAATATGTCGTCCATGACCGATGTGGTGTTTTTGTTGTTGATCTTTTTTATGATTGCCTCTACTTTGGCCAAACAACTCAATACCATCGACGTACAACTGCCACAAGCCAAAGGAAAAACTGAAAACCGCAATACGGTTGCTGTTACAATCAATGCGGACAACCGTTTTTATGTTGATGAAACCCCTGTTTCAAAAGGACAGTTTCGCACTACTCTCTTACAAAAGGTAGGCTTGCTACCCACGCCCTCCATTGTCCTGCGGGCCGCTAAAAATGTGGCCATCGAACAAGTGGTTTATGTGATGGACTTGGCCAATCAAAATGGAATCAAGGTTGTTTTGGCGGTAGATACCCAGTGATATGAAATTGTTTGAAACCCAGCATGAAAAAAAATCAGCAGCGATCACCTTGTTGGTGGCGATGCTTTTGTTGTTGCTTTTTTTTGTACTGGGCCTTACCTATTACGACCCGCCGGTAGCCTTTGGGGTAGAGGTTAATTTTGGAACGACCAACCAAGGCCAAGGCACCGAACAGCCCCTTCAGGCTGTGGCTGCTCAGCCCCAACCGCAAGAAGTCAAACCCACACCCCAACCGCAAGCAGTTACTCCCAAGCCCAAAGTGGCGGCTACACAAGAAGTCGTTACCCAAGAAAAAAGTACGGTCAGTCTTCCTGAAGAACAAAAAGAAGAACCCCAAAAACCGGAGGAAGTTGTTGAAGCCGTAAAAGAGACCCCTCCGGCCCCCGACCCCCCTAAACCCAAGGTTTCGGAGGCGACCAAAAATATTTTAAAAAACCTACTCGAAGGTCAAAAACAAACCGGTGAAGTGCCCAAGGGTGAAGGCGATGACCAACAAGCCGGGGATAAGGGTAAACAAGAGGGCAATCCCTATGCCAGTAGCTATTACAATACCGCAGGTCCTGGCGGATCTGGAACCGGTTATGGGCTTAACGGGCGCAGTTTGCAAAACAGCGGCAAAGTACCTCAGGACTGCAACCAGGAGGGTATCGTAGTGGTGCGAATTACGGTAGATAACAACGGCCAAGTCATCGATGCCCAGCCCGGTGTAAAGGGTACGACAAACTCCCATCCCTGTCTGTTGGCCCCGGCCAAAGAAACAGCATTACTTCATCGTTGGAACCCCGATGCCCAAGCCCCCAAAAGACAAATTGGTTTTATTGTGATTCAATTTAAGCTGAGTGAGTAAGCCACCGGGAACATACGAGGAAGTCCTCGCATGGCTGTATCAACAACTCCCTTATTTCCAAAGACAAGGGGCCCAGGCTTTTCGACCGGGTTTGGACAAAATCTCCCAATTGATGGACCATTTGGGTCAGCCCCACAAAGCCTATCCTACCCTTCATATCGGTGGGACCAATGGTAAGGGTTCGACCTCCCACATGCTGTCGGCTGTACTACAACAGGCCGGTTATCGGGTGGGCTTATATACTTCTCCGCATTTAAAAGACTTTCGGGAACGCATCAAAATCAACGGGCGCATGATGGCCAAAAGTCAACTGATGGAGTTTGTCCATAGGCATTTTACGTTTTTTCAATCGTTAAGGCCAACTTTTTTTGAATGGTCTGTTGCGTTGGCATTTAATCTTTTTAAACAAGAAAAAGTCGATATCGCCATTGTTGAAGTGGGTATGGGCGGGCGATTGGATGCGACCAATATCCTAGAGCCTGTTTTGTCGGTCATTACCAATATCAGTCTAGACCACACCCAATATTTGGGGGCCGACCGCGCCTCTATCGCTGGGGAAAAAGCCGGAATCATCAAACCCAACATTCCGGTAATCATCGGTGAGAAAGACCCGATTACAGCTCCGGTTTTTGAACGTAAGGCCCGGGACGTAAACGCCCCCCTCCATTATGCGCAAGACACCCTGCTTCCAAAAGGGCTTAAAACCGACCTTAAAGGAGTGTACCAGGCGCAAAACCTATTGACAGCCTATACGGCCTTGCAACTGCTTCAAGGGTTTAGGATCTCAGCTGGTGCACTGGAAAAAGGTTTTGCTCAAGTCGCTGCAATAAGTGGTTTCCAAGGCCGCTGGCAAACCTTTGGGGAGCGGCCCAAAATCATCGCTGATGTTAGCCACAACGAGGCAGGGTTTAGTTTTCTAAAAGCCCAATTGGCCCAAGAAGACTATGTCCAATTGCACCTGGTTATCGGTTTTGTCAAAGACAAAGAAGTTACCAAAATTATACCCTATCTCCCTAAAGATGCCCGCTATTATTTGACCCAATCCGAAGGGCCACGTGCGTTGGAGGTTGAAACGCTCAGTACACTTTTTACGCAAAATGGATTTAGCTGTACTACCTATAAAAAAGTAGCCGTTGCTCTGCAAGTGGCCAAAAAACAGGCTGATTCACAGGATTTGATTTTGGTTACCGGGAGTACTTTTGTTGTGGCTGAGGTGCTTTAGGCTTAACCTCAACGAGTCCATAATGATAGATTATAGCCAAAATTTGACCCCTAAAATCACATAAAAAAAGTAGATTTATTTTTTAAAATATTAAGCGAGTAGCCCTATATTTGCCCACGCAAAGTTCGGGCGCGTAGCTCAGTTGGTTCAGAGCACCTGGTTTACACCCAGGGGGTCAGGGGTTCGAATCCCTTCGCGCCCACTAAAAAAACCTCACTAGACAGTGAGGTTTTTTTGTTCAAATGGGTTGATGATTTAGGGAAGTTTAAAGAGTTCCTCTACCGTACACTTTAGGGTTTGGGCAATTTTTAGGGCCAAGACGGTCGAAGGGATATAAACTCCATTTTCTATCGCATTGATGCTTTTTCTTGAAACTTCGGCGTGTTCGGATAGCTCTTGCTGGGTCAAACCCGCAGATTTTCGGTAGGCCTCCAGATTATTTAATAGTTTATTATGGTCTTTCCCCAAAACTATCTTTTTTCAAATTTTTCTACTGCGTTGGTCAATTCTTTTTCCGTGTTGGGATAGAGGTATCCTGCAATCAAAGTACCTAGGCCTATGGCCGCTACCAAAAAGCCAATTCCTTCTAATACCTTGCCAATCCAAATAAAACCAAAAAAGTATAAACCAATTCCTACAAAAATGGTAATTACACCATTTCGTCGATAGTCAATCGGTTCCTTTTTTCGCTCTTCAAAAATTAGCATCAACTAGTCTAGTTTTTCGGGATTATCCATATGTTTTGCGATTTCCAAAACGGTTTTTCGCTTGTCTTTATTTTCGTGATAAAGCCAGGTAAAAACAGCGATAGGGATAATGATTCCGGATAAAATTCCAAGTACTGGGATAATTAAATGTTCCATAAGTTAAAGGTCAAAATGTAACGCAAACGTAACAAAAAATATTTAAATGATACGTATAGGTTACATAAAAGAGTATTTTTTTTGGCAAAAAAGAAATCCGGTAAAACCAAGAGCAAAAAAAACCAGAACAATGTTCTGGTTTTTTAGGGTGTTTTAACAGGTTTATACGGCCTGAAAAAGTTTATCCATTTTTTCTTTTTCCTCGTCGGCCAACTGGGCATCGACCAAAATTCGACCGCTGTGTTCATCGGTGATGATTTTCATCCGCGAAGCGATTTCCATTTGAGTTTGAGGAGGGATGGTAAAATAAGACCCGCCCGAAGCACCGCGATCTACTGCCACAACGGCCAAACCGTTTTTGACATTACCACGAATGCGCTTATAGGCTTCAATCAGGTGTTTTTCGATATTCTTTTCAAACTCTTCCGACTTCTTGAGCAACAATTCCTCTTCCTTTTGGGTTTCGGCCATGATGTCGTTGAGTTCTTTCTTTTTGTTGTCCAAGTGCGATTGACGACCGTTTATTTTTTCTTGCAGTTCTTCTAGAGCAAGGGTAGTCTGCTCGGTTTTGGCTTGGAATTCTTTGATGCGTTTTTCAGAAAGTTGAATTTCCAATTCTTGGTATTCCTGTTCTTTGACAATCGAATTATACTCCCGGTTGTTCCGCACATTTTTAAGGTTGGCCTCGTATTTTTTGGCCGTTTCTTTGGCAACTTCAATATTGTTTTTGAGGGTTTTGATTTGATGGCTATGATCACTGATTTCCTCATTGAATTTTTCCAAGCGTTTGTTGAGTCCGGCCACTTCGTTTTCGAGGTCTTCCACTTCGAGGGGAAGCTCGCCTCGGACGTTGCGAATTTCATCAATTCGCGTATCAATCAATTGAAGGTCGTAGAGGGCTCTTAGTTTTTCTTCTACTGTGATTTCTTTTTTCTTGGCCATATTAGAAATAGTTAACAGGATTTGTTGAACGCGCTAAAGCGAACGCAAAATTAGGGATTTTTTTGTTAAGAAAATCAAGGATCAAATTTTTTGTAAACTGCTCACTTTCATAGTGTCCGATATCGGCCAAAAGAAAGTGGTCGTTCCCCTGAAAAAATTCGTGGTATTTAAGGTCGGCCGTCAGGTAGGCATCTGCTCCTTGGCCCTTTGCCTGGGCAATGGCAAAACTTCCTGAGCCTCCCAAGACCGCTACTTTTTGAATGTTTTTTTTGGGCAAAGCCGAATGGCGAATCGGTCCGGTTTTCATTTGTTTTTGCACCCAGGTCAAAAAATCCTCTGGAGCCATCGGTTTTTGCAATGTTCCGATCATTCCCATGCCAATGGTTTGATTGGGGTTGTCGATGGCAGTGATTTCGTAGGCCACCTCTTCATAAGGATGCTGATTAAAAAGGGCTTTGAGTACCGCGCCTTCTCGGTGTTTTTTATAGACCAATTGTAGTTGGGTTTCGGCCACCTGCTCGTCTTGCCCCGCTTGACCAATCTGGGGCGATGTGGTATCGTTCCCCCGAAAAGAACCTACTCCTTGGGCACTAAAACTGCAACGGTCATAGGCGCCTATTTGGCCAGCCCCTGCTTGATAAAGTGCCTCCAGTAGGTCTGCTGCTTGGGATTGAGGGACATAGGTTGTTAGCTTTTTGAGGGTATTGTTTTGGGGAACCAATATTTTTGGATGTTCGAGTTGAAGACGTTGGGCGATACCATAGCTTACGCCCTCCCAATGGTTGTCCAGGGCGGTATGCAGGGCATAGATACAGAAATTGTTTCGGATGGCTTCCATCACCGTCTGTTCGACATAGTTCGCACCGGTTAGGCGTTTTAGCCCCTTAAAAATGATGGGGTGAAAACTAATAATCAGGTTACATCCCTTGGCCTGAGCTTCGGAGATGGTTTCCGGTAGGGTGTCAAGCGTGATAAGCGCCCCCGTAAAGTCTTGGTGCGCATCGCCCACCAACAGGCCGGTATTGTCAAAATCTTCTGCATAGGCACGTGGTGCCCAGGCTTCGAGTACGTCTAATATGTCTTGAATTTTCATTAATCATCGGATGATTACAAATATAATATTATCTTTTTGGGCATGAAAAATCGCTTGTGGTTCTTAGCGCCTCTTGCCGGACTCTATGCTTTAGTCATGGAAATTCGGAACGTACTTTTTGACCGCCAATGGTGGTCGAGTGTAGTGCCTACGATTCCGAGCATAGGGGTGGGCAACCTATCCCTAGGCGGTACGGGCAAGTCGGTGGTGATCGATTACCTGATTTCGCACTTAAAAACCCGAAACCAATTGGCGGTGATTAGTAGAGGCTATGGCCGTCAGACAAAAGGATTTATACTGGCGGATGCTCAAAGTACGGCTAAAACTTTGGGGGACGAACCCTTTCAGTTTTATCGTAAACATCCCGACATACAGGTGGCAGTAGCCAAAGATCGACGGGTAGCTTTGGTCCATTTGGAGAAAACGACACCCAAAATTTCCCGTCTATTGTTTGATGATTGTTTCCAGCACCGTTGGGTGAAACCCCAAAAAATGATTTTAACGACTTCCTACCACCGGCCATATTTTTCGGATTGGGTACTCCCCGTTGGGCGGTTGCGTGAATTGTCCAAAGGCCGTCAACGTGCCGATGTGGTGTTGGTCACCAAATGCCCCAAAGACCTCTCTGATGATGCACAATTGGCATTTAAAAAACGCCTAAAGTTGGCGCCAACGCAACCATGTTTTTTCAGTTCGATTGCCTATGCCCCACAACTGATAGGACACAACAAAACCCTCGATGTTAATCGTCTGGCGGGAAAAAAGGTGGTATTAATCACTGGGATTGCCGATCCCGATCCCGTGGTAGAGGAACTCCGTCGCTTAAAGCTGACATTTGAGCATTTGGCTTTTGGCGATCATCATGCGTTTACTACCGCCGAAATTGACCGATTCAGGAAATACGCAGAGGACACCCTGCTGGTAACGACCGAAAAAGATTACGGCCGATTGTTACCTCAGTTGTCAGACCATCCCAGGCTCTACTATTGGCCCATTGGCCTGGAGTTCGTCCATCCCAAACAAGAAGAGGAGTTTTTGGCTTGGATTGCTTAGTCCAGGTCGTTTATTCGATGTGCTTGTGTGCCTTATAACTCGAGCGAACCAATGGGCCACTTTCGACATGCCGAAAGCCCAAATCTTTGGCAAACGCTTCATAGCGGGCAAATTCTTCGGGGGTGACAAAGCGCTCGACCGGCAAGTGTTTTTTGGTGGGTTGTAAATACTGGCCCAGGGTCACGATGTCCACAGCCGCTTTACGCAAGTCGTGGAGGCTTTCAAAGACTTCGTCTTCGGTTTCCCCCAGTCCGAGCATCAATCCTGATTTGGTACGTCGTATGCCTTGTTCTTTGAGGTAGTGCAATACCCCAAGACTTTGGTCGTATTTGGCTTGAATTCGTACCTGGCGGGTAAGGCGTCTGACGGTTTCCAAATTATGCGAAACCACCTCTGGTGCAACAGCGATAATACGGTCGATATTGGTAGTATTGCCCTGAAAGTCAGGAATAAGGGTTTCGAGGGTGGTGTTAGGATTTAGGCGTCGAATTGCCAAAATGGTTTCGGCCCAAAGAATCGAGCCCATGTCTTTAAGGTCGTCTCGATCGACAGACGTAATCACGGCATGTTTGATGCCCATCAGTTTGATGGAACGCGCGACCTTTTCGGGCTCTTCCCAATCGACGGTATCCGGACGGCCGGTTTTGACCCCACAAAAGCCACAGGAGCGGGTACAAATATTCCCCAAAATCATAAAAGTTGCGGTCCCTTCACCCCAACATTCGCCCATATTGGGGCAACTCCCCGAGGTGCAAATGGTATGGAGCTTGTATTTATCTACTAGCCCACGAAGTTCGGTGTATTTTTTCCCGGTCGGAAGCTTGACACGAATCCATTCGGGTTTTCCAATCTTTGATTTTTTTTCTTCTACAACAGCCACCCGTTAATATTTTTTCAAAGATACAAAGTTCGATTTAAAACAGACTGATCAAATAACCCAAGGTAAACCCAAAAAGAAACAGCAAACTTAGTACACTGAGTATGCGTAGTTTTTTGGAAGGCCGGTCATTTTGTGGCATATGTTTACTGATGACCAAACGGTAATTGAGCAAGGCATAAAGCGGAGCGGTGATAAAGGACAAGACCGTTGCGATTTGGACCAACAGCCCCATTTCGGACAATAGGAAAAAGAATATCAACGAAGTCCCCAAGGCCAAGGCAATAATCCAATGCAAGTACTGGTCTTTTTGGTGCTTAAACAACAGTTGACTGGTAATCGACATGGCTCGGGGTGAGGCGTCTAAGGTGGTGATGGTTGTAGAAAACATGGTGGTAAACGCGGCTACAGCAATGAGGCCATAGGCTCCTTTACCCAGGTTGGTGGTATAGAGGTCGATAAGTTGTCCAGCAAAAACGGCCCCTTGGTTGGAGAAAGTTTCTCCGGAGCCAAACATCACCAAGGCACCCAGGCCTATAAAACAAAGCCCTAGGACAACCGTGGCGATATAGCCGACATTAAAATCAAAAAGGGAAGCTTTAAGATCCAATTCCTCGCCGAAGGCCTTCTTTTTTTCTAAAGACCAAATCGAGTGCCAAATCGAAATATCAAGGGGGGCTGGCATCCACCCCATAAAAGCGATTAGAAAAAGCAATCCAGCACCCTCGGGAAATACCTGAGTTAGAGGAATCGCCTGTTCGGATTTAAACAGGGCTATAAAGACAGCCAGGCTGCTACTGACCGCCAGGGTGAGGATGATGACTTTGATAAAGCGGTCCAACAGGTGGTATTTGCCCAGCAGTAAGATGCCAAAACAAATAAGGGTTAATAAAATACTCCAGTGGACTACATCAGTGATGCCAAAAAGTTCGGTAGCAATTCCGGCAGTAACCACTGTCACTGCTGTTTGTATGGTGAACATAGTGGCCATGTTTAGGACAAAATAGGCCCAGAGGTACTCCTTGCCTAAGCGGTGATACCCGTTTAACAGACTTTCACCGGTGGCCAGGGCATAGCGCGGGCCATATTGAAAAAAAGGATACTTAAATAAGTTGACCAGGAGTAGGGCCCATAATAGCCCCCAGCCATAGTTGGCACCCGCCCGGGTAGATTGAACCAAATGTGAAACGCCGATGGCTGCCCCGGCAAACAAAAGCCCGGGACCGAGTTTACGTAGTGTGGTGATCATTGAGATTGATGTGTTCTGCGAGGACTTTTTTGGCCCGCAAAAGTTTGACTTTTATTGTGTTTATCGGTTGATCCAGGGCTTTGCTGAGTTCTTTATAGCTATGGGCTTCAAAAAACCGTAGTTGAATGATTTTTTGGTATTCCGGTTTTAAAATTTTTAGGGCCTGCAGTACCTGCTCCAAACTTTGGGCGGCAATCATCAGTTCTTCGGGCGAAGGTGTGGCATCGCCTACTTTTTCCGAAAGGTTTTCTTGACGGTCTGGGCCTTTTAGGCTTCGTTGGCTTTTGCGGAGTTGATCGATCTGAAGGTTTTTAGAAATCGTCAGTAGCCAGGTGCTAAAGGCATACTGGGGATTGTAGGTTTCGATTCGGTCAAAGGCTTTGGCCAGGGTCTGTATGCTCAGTTCTTCAGCAGTATGGGGGTTGCGGGTGTTTTTGAGCTGAAAATTATAGACCAATTGCCAGTAGTGGTCAAAGAGGGTATTAAAAGCTTTTTGGTCGTTGTTTTGCGCTGAAACAATAACTTCCTGCAACACTTCTTTTGCCATGTCGAATCGATTGGTATCGAAAACTACAAAATTAATTTAGATGTGCGGCAGTATTTCGGCACTCTTGTTCTTCGGGCAACTTACCACAGAGCCCACAAGGTTGGTTGTCTTTGTTGAGAAAAGGACTTTGACTGGCACAGGTTCCAGCAAATTCACCATCTTTTTTGGCCCAAATTTTTATGGCGATTCCGGCAAAAGCCAAACCCAAAAGTCCAAAAGTGAGCAGGAATAATTTCATGCAGCAAAAATACAGATTATTCGACAATCTACTGCCTCTACTACACTCGATTTAGGCCATGGTCACCAAAACCACACCCATAACACCTCCCAACTTACCGGCCAATTAGACCAATTATCAGCCTTAAAGACCATTTATAACCTTAGTCAATAAACCTTGGGCTCTCCCAACTTTTACCCTTTACTTGTACTAGGTTTTGGAGGCTATTTATGCCATCAAAACCCCTAAAATATTTAACGAGTGAAAGCCAATCAACGTCAAAAAACCACCTTAACAATCCATCTTACCCCCAACGAATGGGTGGTGTTAAAGGCAGTTGCTTTGGGGTTTGGGGATGCTGCCATTCGGGCCTCACTCGCCCTGACGCAGCGGGAGTACCAACAATACTGTAACAGTCTTTTTACCAAGCTGGGTGTACACAATCACTACAAAGCGGTACAGTTGGCTTTTGAAAAAAAGTTATTAAAGAAAAAAGACTTTTGCCCCGAAAAGGTCAAAGCCTAGATTTTGGAATTCGCATTTAAAAAATGGTCCGAAGTACCAGAATCGGCCTCTAAAAAAGAGTTATGGGCGTTATACGACCTGCTACTAGAGTTTTACAGCCATATGGATCAAACCGTATTGCAGCTACCAGAGGTGGAAAAGAATAAAAAAATCCCACCGAAGCGGGATTTAAGATTTTCATCTACGGCATAAAGCCTTATTGTGATAAGATTGCATCGCTAAAGTATAAAAATCTGCCACATGTCAAATCTACTTGGACTTTCTATCGACATCAATGTCATTGGCTGGAGTCTAACTGACCCAGAGACCGGAAAAATTAAGGCGATGGGTAGCCATGTTTTTCAACAAGGGAGTGACAATTTTGGTAGCGGCAAACATGAGATTTCAAAAAAAGCCTCCCGCCGTATTCGCCGGATAAACCGTTTACGCATTTCGCGCAAACGCACCCGTAAAATTCAGGTACTTCGCCTATTGATTGCCCATGAAATCAAAAACCCCCTGACGCCCATGCGCTAACTTCCTTTTCATTAACTCCTACCAACGGATGTCTCCGACATCCTTGAGAGAGAAACACAACGTTTTCATTAAATAAATATAGTGTTGTGGTTTGATTGCATTTTGAAAAGGAAGTAGCCTGGGAGGATTTAGAACAATCCCCCACTGTTTTGCCAAACAATTTTACTGTAAATACCGAAGTAGATTAGGGCCACGGTAAATTTTAGAAAAACCCCGGTCAAAAAACCTATGATGGACCCAAAGGCAGCACGAATCGCCCTTTTTTTGTTGTCTGGGCGATGAAGTAATTCACCCAGATAGGCCCCAGCAAAAGGCCCGATGATTAACCCAAACGGCCCCAAAAACAAGAGCCCGACAAGCACACCCAGGGTTGCCCCCAACATACCTTTTTTGGTTCCACCAAATTTTTTGGTACCCAGTATGGGGATGAGGTAGTCCAGTACAAACACCCCCAAGGCGATAGCAAAAGTGATGATTAATAGACTATTATTGCCTTCAACAGCCTCTGTTTTGTGCAATAAAAACAGCCCCACCCAGCTTGTTAATGGACCCGGTAGTACCGGCAAAAAACTACCGGCGATTCCCAGAAGGATAAAAACAAAACTCAGGCCAAAAAGTAAAACGTCCATAAGGATTGACGGGTTATTTAATCAGTGAATGGTAAACTTTATCCCGTGATTTTTACCAAAAAATTGTAACTTTAAGCATCAAATATACACAATGACAATGAGACGACTTGCCCCGGTTTTTTGGATTTTATCCCTTTTCTTTTTCTCGGCATGTGACTATTTTGAAACCAAGGTCCCCGCATCGGAAATCCAAAAAGCAACCCTGTGGTCTGCCAAAGATCAATACCCCTCCTTTATGGAATGCGATGGAGAAACACAAGAAGAACAGCGCCAGTGTTTTGAAGAGGTGCTACGTGAAGACATAGGCAATGCCTTGGCTTATCAGGGATGGATAGCCACCGAGCCGACCCAAGGAACCTTAGTGCTCAAATTGGCAATCGATAAAGAAGGTGTGATTTCTTTTTTGGGCTTTGATGACCCAGATGATTTGTCGACCAAAATTAGTGATTTGGATACCTACTTGACCAATTTGGTGAGTCAATTGCCTCAAGCCCTTCCCGCGACCAAAACCAATGTGGGTAGCCCCGTGGATGTAACGCTCCAATTGCCCATAGAAATTGTAGCCTCGGCCGAATGACCACACCCGAAGCACGCATCATTCTTGGGATAGACCCCGGGACGACCATCATGGGATTTGGATTGATTCGTGTAGAGGGAGAGCAGTTGACCCTTATACAGCTGCACGAGCTACAGCTCCAAAAATACCAGGATCATTACCTCAAACTCAAATATATTTTCCAGCGAACCCTCGAATTGATTGACACCCATCATCCAGACGAGATTGCTATTGAGGCCCCTTTTTTTGGTAAAAATGTACAGTCGATGTTAAAATTGGGACGCGCACAAGGGGTAGCTATGGCCGCTGGCTTGCGCCGTGAAATTCCCATTACCGAATATTCACCCAAGAAAATCAAAATGGCCATCACTGGAAATGGAAACGCCAGTAAAGAACAAGTGGCCAAAATGCTTCAACAAATCCTCAAGATGAAAACCCTACCCAAAAACCTCGATTCGACCGATGGATTAGCGGCAGCAGTTTGTCATTTTTATAATTCTGGGAGGGCGACTACCCAAAAGAACTATACAGGTTGGGTAGCTTATGTACGTCAAAATCAAGATAAAATCCAATAAGGGTTTTTTGCCCTTAAAAAGTCGTACCTTTAAAGGAACCAAATACTTTAAAACATGAAAAAACCTATTTGTTGCTGTTCTTGTGAGGCTTGCCAACAAGGACAATGCGCCCAATGCATTTGTAAAAATTGCCAGTGTTCCGATTGTCATTGCGCATAAATTCGATTAATTTGTAGCCAGACGAAAACTTTGTTATGCCCGGCTTGTATCTTCACTTTCCCTTTTGTAAACAGGCCTGTCATTACTGTAATTTTTATTTTAGCACGAGCGCTAAAAATAAGCCCCAGCTCATTCAGGCACTTAAAAAGGAATTACACCTTCGTCGTGCTTCACAGTCAGCCCCACTGGAGAGTATTTACTTTGGTGGAGGGTCACCCTCTCTTTTGAGTTTATCAGACCTGGAGGAGATCTTGACGGTGATACGGGAAACCTATGCATTAGCAGCATCGCCCGAAATCACCCTAGAGCTAAACCCCGACGATGGAAACACAGCCTATTTAAAAGGGCTTAAACAATTGGGGATTAATCGGCTTAGTGTGGGTGTACAATCTTTTTTAGACCGAGATCTGCAACTGATGCACCGGGTGCATACAGCCCGTGAAAGTGAAGAAGTCTTAGGCGAAGTAGCTACCCTTTTTGAAAATTTTTCAGTCGATTTGATCTATGGAAATCCTCAGAGCAGTTTAAAAGAGTGGCAACAAACCATGGCCAAAGCCTTGTCTTACAATCCTCCTCATATTTCTGCCTACGCCCTTACTGTGGAGCCTAAAACAGTCCTCGCCCATCGAGTCAAAAACAATTTGATTAGCCTGCTCGACGATGAATTGGTGCAAGCCCAATACGATGATTTGGTATATACCTTAACCAACCGAGGGTTCCGTAATTACGAATTTTCGAATTTTGCCCAAGCTGGCTATTATGCGGTCAATAACAGTAGTTATTGGCAGGGCAAGCCTTATATGGGGATTGGGCCTTCAGCGCATTCCTATGATGGGGCCTTTTTACGTTCGTGGAATATTTCGAGCACCACAAAATACATACAGGCAATCGAAGAAAATCGATTGCCTCAAGAAACAGAAACGCTGACCCGCAAAGACCGTTTTAACGAGTATATCATGACAGGTTTACGTACCGAATGGGGGGTGTCTTTGCAACAGGTCAACCGTGAATTTGGCCCTCAATATGGGGAATATTTAGAAAAACAAGCTGAGCAACAAATCCAAGCGCATCGGCTATTTTGGGACGGGGACATACTCCGAATTCCGGTCAAAGCCCGTTTTTTGTCCGATGGAATTGCCGCCGAGCTTTTTTTGGTTAATCTTGTTTAAAAAGATGGGCAAAGTGTTTGTAGAACAAGGGGATGGTCTCGATACCTTTGAAAAAATTAACCAGTCCATAGTTTTCATTGGGGGAATGAATGGCGTCACTGTCTAACCCAAAGCCCATCAAGATGGTCTTAACCCCCAACACCTCTTCAAACATAGGCACGATAGGAATACTTCCGCCATCCCTCAGCGCCACCGGCGCTTGGCCAAAACTTTCTTCATAAGCCTTAAAGGCCGCGCGATAGCCCAGACTATCCAAAGGTGTCACATAGGGTTTGCCTCCGTGATGGGTTTTGACCGTGACACGCACCCCTTCGGGGGCGATGGCTTTAAAATGGTTTTCAAACAGTTTACTGATGTTTTTCCAATCCTGATTGGGGACCAAACGCATCGATATTTTGGCATGGGCTGCACTAGCAATCACCGTTTTGGATCCCTCGCCGGTATAACCACCCCAGATACCGTTGACATCCAAGGTTGGGCGAATGGATTTACGTTCTAGGGTTGTGTATCCTTCTTCACCCATCAGGTCTTCGAGGTCAAGGGATTTTTTAAAGGTGATATCGTCTATTGGGGCCTGTTCGATTTCTTGTCGCTCGGCCGAAGAATAGTTGACCACATCGTCGTAAAAACTCGGTATGGTGATTTGTCGTTTGTCGTCATGCATTGAAGCGATCATCGAACAGAGTACATTGATAGGATTGGCCACCGTGCCCCCGTACAATCCGGAATGTAAATCACGGTTGGGCCCGGTCACCGACACTTCCATATAACTCATGCCCCGAAGGCCTGTGGTAATGGCAGGAGACTGAATGCTACCGATCCCGGTGTCGGAGATCAAAATCACATCAGCTTTGAGTTTGTCGGTATGGGTTCGGACAAACTGCTCCAAATTGTCACTGCCTACTTCTTCTTCACCTTCGATCATCAATTTGACATTACAGCCCAAGGTGTTTTCGGAAATCATTTTTTCTAGAGCTTTTATATGCATGAAAAACTGTCCTTTATCATCGCAGGCACCCCGCGCAAAAATTGCTCCCTCGGGATGAATGCTAGTCGTTTTGATCACCGGCTCAAAGGGGGGGCTATCCCATAATTCGATGGGGTCGGGGGGCTGAACGTCATAATGACCATAGACGAGAACGGTGGGCAAAGTGGGATCGATTATTTTTTCTCCATAAACAATCGGATGGCCCGGTGTTGGAATGACCTCTGAAGCGTCACAACCTGCCGCTCGGAGGGACGCACAGACCCAATCGGCCGCACGAGCTACCGCTTCTTTATAGGTTGAATCTGCACTTATGGAGGGGATTTTTAGCAGTTCAATCAATTCATTTAGTTGCTTTTGTTGTTCGGCATTTAGGGTCATCATAGACGTAATTTTTGTGTTTTTAAAAATACAAATTTACCCGGCATCTATTTCCAAAAGATTTCCGAGAATAGGAAAAACTTATTTATATTTGCCCCACCAATAACTGCGGGTGTGGTGAAATTGGTAGACACGCTAGATTTAGGATCTAGTGCTTCACGGCGTGGGGGTTCGAGTCCCTTCACCCGCACCTAAGACCTCTTGTAAATGCAAGAGGTTTTTTTTATTGGGTTGCCCCCGGACCTTTTACAAATCGTCCCGGAAATTCACCAGTATGGTTTCCGTTTTTCAGCACCGCAACTCCATTGACCCAAACATGTTCGATTCCCGTGGCATATTGAAGTGGGTCTTCAAACGTAGCGTGATCGGTTACCGTATCGGGGATGAAAACCACAATGTCGGCATAATTGCCTACTTTTAGGGTTCCCCGTTTTTCAATGCCGAGGTTGGCCGCAGGCAAACCACTGAGTTTATGGATGGCTTGTTCCAAGGTGAGCAGATTTTCGTCCCGGGTGTATTTGCCCAACACACGGATAAAGCTCCCAAAGGCTCTGGGATGGGTTCTAAAATCTTTGGTAATGTCCGAATACGAACCCGCATCAGAACAGAAAGACACCCAGGGGAGTTGCACCTTTTTTCGGATATTTTCTTCAGACATACTGAAGTAAATACATTGTATTCGACTATCGTCTTCTATCACCATATCGATGATGGCTTCTGCGGGAGATTGTTGACGCATTTGGGCTGCTTCTGCTATGGTTTTTCCCCGGTATTTTTGGTCCATAGCCTCGGTATTAAATCCGACCATCAGGATGCCCGAAGGGGGTTGTTGGCTCAGTTCTTTTTCGATATCCTTTATTAGTCGTTTACGCACTTTGGGGTCTTTCATGCGTTCGATCCATGCCCGATGCCCTCCTGCTTGAACCCAGGTAGGGATTACCCCCGTAAGTCCAGTTGAGCTGGCGTTGTAGGTATAGATGTCAGCCGTTATGGGGAGTCCCATTTTTCGGGCGGCTTCTACCCGTGCTATGACACTGTCCAGTAGATGCCAATTTCCTTTTCGAGAGGCTTTAAGGTGGTAGATTTCTGCCGGGACCCCCGCCTCTTTAGAAATGGTAATTAACTCGTCCAACGCAGCGAGTACCTTGTCATCTTCATTGCGCATATGCGAAATATATTTGCCTTGGTAGTTTCCGGCCACTTTGTTCAGTAAAATCAGTTCTTCGGTGTCAGCATAGTCCCCGGGCGCGTAGATCAAAGAAGAACCGATACCCAATGCCCCTTCTTGCATGGCTTGGGCAACCAGGGTTTCCATCTGTTTTTTTTCGTCTTCAGTTGCTTTACGGTTGTCATAGCCCACAGTTTGAATGCGCACCGAAGCTGCACCTAAATAGGAGGCAATATTCGTAGAAACGCCTTTATTTTCTAGGGCTTTCATGGCATCACCAAAACCGATATAGTCGTCATCGGCCTTATTTCCTCTTGGGCCGGGAGATGTGCCTTCGCCAAAGACTTCTAAGGTTACCCCTTGTTTTAAATCACTGAGCGAACGCCCGTCTTCCATCAGGGAACTATAGCCCCAACTCAGCATATTGATAAACCCAGGGCTTACAGCCATCCCTTGGGCATCGAGGGTTTGCTTGGCATTGAATTTTTTTTCAGGACCGATATACATAATCGTATCGGACTTGATGGCAACTACCCCTTGTTGGGGTGTTGCCCCAGTACCATCATAGAGGAGTCCGTTGGTAATCAATACATCACAGTCGGGACGACTACAGGCACCGAGAATAAGTACCCAAATCAGCGGATAGAGTTTTTTCATCATTGTCGTGTATTATAAGGACAATGTACAAAAAGAAAGGCAATCCAAAGGGACTAATCCTGGGGCCAGCCTTGGGAGAAATATTCTTCCTCACCCTGGACTGTTGCGACAATCCAATAGGCTTGGAGTTGGGGATCTTGGGCGATCAATTTTTGCCCTTCAGCCAGGGGGAGTAGCATGAGTGCGGTGGCCCATGCATCGGCGGTCATACAGTCGGGAGCGATTACCGAGGCACTGAGTATGGGAGTTTGGGTAGCTAAGCCGGTGCGTGGGTTGATGCTGTGTACATATTTTTTACCGGTTTGCGGGTCGATTCGGTTTTTACGGTAGTTGCCCGACGTGGCCAAGGCTTGGTTACTTAAGGGCAGGGTCCGAATAAGTTGCCTCGAACCCTGAGCATTGGGATGATCGATGGCGATACGCCAGGGTTTTTGGGTGAGGGGATTGATTCCTTTGGCGCGTAGTTCTCCACCAATCTCAAGCAGGTAATTGACGATGTTTTTTTGTTCAAAATACTGTCCGATCAAATCTAGGGTATAGCCTTTGGCCAGTGCATTAAAATCCAAATACGTACGGGAATCTTTTTTGGTTATCAGTCCCTGCTCCGATAGGTATAGGTTTTGCCAACCGGTAAAGACCAAAAGGCTGTCTCGTTGTTGGTCGGTGAGCTGTTCAATTCCTTTTTCCGGACCAAAGCCATAGGCATTGACAAGGCTTCCAACTGTCGGGTCAAAAAGCCCTTCTGTGGCTTTCCAGACTTCGGTTGCTTTGTGGTAAACAGTGATAAAGTGTTTGTCAACGACAATTTCTTTTTGCCCCGCATTGATTTTTGAAATGTCAGAGTTGGGCAAGTAGGTCGACATGGATTGGTTGACTACATAGAAAAGGGAGTCCAACACGTTTTCTACGGCTGCTTCCGACCATTGATCCGTATGCAGTTTTAGGGTATAGCTGGTGCCTAACGCCAGCCCCTGATTGACCACCAGTTTTGGTGGAGAAGCACAGCCTAGGGTAAGCAAAAAGAACAGCTTAAATAATTTCTTGTAAACCTTCATAGTTAATGACATAGGGGGCGTTTTTATCCAAGGGTAGGTGGTAGTCTTTGGCATGGGCAAAACCAACACCGGCATAGTACGTTTTGGCCTCGTATTTTTGGGCATGGGTCTTGATTCTGTCCATCCATTGTTTATCGTATCGCTTGGGGTTGGTAGGGTAACAACTGCCTTTGACCGCAATAAAATGAAGTTTTTTGTCTTTAAGACAAACAAATTGAGGGTCTTTTTTGGGCTTGGAATTGACCGCCAAAAACTCAAAGCCATCGGCTTCTAAGGCTTCGCCAACGACATTCATGGCCAATTGATGTATTTCTTTTTCAGTGAGCATAAAAAAACCTCGAGGATGACCTCGAGGTGGTAAAGTTAAGCTTATCCTCCGAAATCGTCGAAGCGTACATTTTCGGGGGGGATTCCAAAGTCATCTGCCATTTTTTCGACCGCCTGATTCATCAGGGGCGGGCCACAGAAATAGACTTCAATATCCTCGGGATTTTCGTGTTGGGAGAGGTAGTTGTCAATTACCACTTGGTGGACAAAACCTTTAAACCCGTCTCCTTCGCCATCCAAGCCGTCTTTGACTTTCCAATTGTCTTCTTCGAGAGGCTCGGACAGGGCGATATAAAATCTAAAATTGGGAAAATCTTTTTCCAAGGCTTTAAAATGATCTACATAAAAAAGTTCTCTTTTGGAACGTCCACCATACCAGAAGGTTACTTTTCTTCCGGTTTTAAGGGTTCTAAAGAGTTCATAGAGGTGCGAGCGCATTGGGGCCATTCCGGCACCACCACCCACATAGAGCATTTCGGCTTCGGATTCATTGATAAAAAATTCACCATAAGGCCCTGAGATGGTTACCGTATCACCGGCCTTTTTGGAAAAGATATAGGATGAAGCAACACCGGGGTTGACATCCATCCAGCCATTTTTGTTGCGATCCCAGGGTGGGGTAGCGATACGTACATTGAGCATGACTTCTTTGCCTTCGGCAGGGTAGGAGGCCATTGAATAGGCCCGCTCAACGGTTTCAGGATTTTTCATTACTAGGGGCCAAAGATCAAATTTGTCCCATTCGAGTTTAAATTTATCGGGTTCACCCGGATGTTCTTGGGGGTGGGCTGTGATGTCGATGTCTTTGTAATTGACCTCACATTTGGGAATTTCGATTTGGATATATCCTCCTGCCTTATAATCCATCACTTCGGGAAGTTCTACCACAAATTCTTTAATAAACGAAGCGACATTATAATTTCGAACAACCTTGGCCTCCCATTTTTTAATCCCAAAAACTTCTTCGGGTACTTGAATGACCATGTCTTGTTTGACCTTTACTTGACAGCCCAGGCGCCAGCCTTCGGCAATTTCTTTACGGGTAAAATGCGGTGCTTCGGTGGGTAGTATTTCGCCGCCCCCTTCAAGGATTTGGCATTTACATTGAATACAGGTTCCACCACCTCCACAGGCTGAGGGTAAAAATATTTTGTTATTTCCCAAGGTGTTTAGAAGGGTGCCTCCTGAAGAAACTTGCACATCGTTTTCTCCATTGATATGCAGGGTGACCGGTCCGGAAGGCAACAGTTTTGCTTTGGCTCCCAACAACATTCCCACCAACAAAAAGGTGATGGTTAAAAAGACGGCAATACTGGCAATAATTACTGTGATATCCATGTTTTGTACTATAATTTAATTCCCATAAAACTCATAAACCCTAGGGCCATAAGTCCGGTGATGATAAAAGTTATCCCCAGTCCTCTTAGCGGTGCAGGGATGTTTGAATAGGTTATTTTTTCACGAATTGCGGCAATGGCTAGAATGGCCAATAACCAGCCGATTCCTGACCCTAGTCCATAGACTGCCGATTCGGTTACTCCCGAAAAATCTTTTTGTTGCATAAACAACGAACCTCCTAAGATGGCACAGTTTACAGCGATTAGGGGAAGAAAAATCCCCAAGGCACCATAGAGCGCGGGTGCAAATTTTTCGACGATCATTTCGACCAATTGTACCATCGAAGCGATGACGGCAATAAACATAATAAAGCTTAAAAAGCTTAGATCAATCGATGCATAGTCACTGCCCAACCAGCCCAGTGCACCGGGACGTAAGAGGTAGGTGTCCAACAAAAAGTTAATCGGTACGGTGATGGCCAAGACAAAAATAACAGCCAGTCCCAAGCCTACTGCCGTTTTTACGGTTTTGGATACGGCCAAATAAGAACACATGCCCAAGAAATAGGCAAAGATCATGTTCTCGATAAAAATACTTTTTACAAAAAGGTTAAAATATGCTTCCATAGTGCCTTAGTTTTTTTCGATGAGTTTGCGGTTGCGTGCTCTTTGTAACCAGATAAAAATACCCACCGTAATCAAAGCCATGGGAGAGAGCAGCATCAATCCGTTGTTGACATAGCCCATTTCATAGACCGCATCGGGAATCACTTGCAATCCAAAAAGTTTCCCTGAACCCAAAAGTTCTCTAAAAAAAGCGACAACGATTAAGATAAATCCATAACCAGCGGCGTTACCTACTCCATCCAAAAAAGATTTCCAAACGCCATTGCCCAGGGCAAATGCTTCTAAGCGACCCATCACGATACAGTTGGTGATGATCAGCCCGGTAAAAATGGAGAGCTCTTTACTCACATCGTAGGCATAGGCTCTGAGGACTTGGTCGACCAAAATCACCATCGAGGCCACTACGACCAATTGCACGATGATACGAATCCGGTTGGGAATCAAGTTGCGCAATAGCGAAATGATAACGTTACTGGCAGCCATAACCGCCATAACTGAGATACTCATGACGATGGCAGGTTTGAGCTGTACGGTGATTGCCAAGGCCGAGCAGATACCCAGTACTTGTACTGTAATGGGGTTGTTATCATCGAGCGGATCTTTGAGAAGTGCGCGATTTTTTTTGGAAAACAAGGCTTCTTTTTCTTCATTGACAAAGAAAAAAAGCGGCTTGTTCTGTGATTTTTTAGCGTTCATCAGTTTCTAGTTATTCAGTACGAGTGAAGTGTCTTCTTTGGAAAAATAGGGCAGGTAATGCGCCAAACGTTCAGCGATCATCGCCGTTACTCCATCACCGGTGATGGTAGCTCCGGATATGGCGTCAATTTCATGGTCCTCTTTGTCGCTGTTGGTTGGGTCGTTGTTTGTCTTAGAAACATTAATGCCTACCAACTGTCCATTTTGATCCATGATTTTTTCATCTACAAAGCGTTCTTGGAACCACTTTTGGGTGATTTCGGCACCCAAACCGGCGGTTTCTCCTTTATGATCAAAAACGGCTCCCTGGATGGTGTTTTTATCTTCTTTAAGGGCGAGGTATCCCCAAATGGCGTCCCAAAGACCTGCCCCACGTAGAGGAACCACATAGAATTTTTTCCCTTCTACATCGGCCACATAAAGGGGGAATCGCTGTTCGGCCACCGGCTTTTTGATTTCATTATTTAAGGCAATGGTAAAAGCATCTGTTTGGGTGTCCACACTACCTGTATGGGTCAGTGAAAGCTCTTCAACGATATATTGTTTGTACAGACTTTCGGCCTGGTCGCGATCGGTTTCAATACCGATGGTAGTAAGAATGTTTTGCATTTTCTCTTTACGGACGTTTTCGGCTTGTAGTCCTTTGAGGGAAGAAGCCGTAAAAGCTAGGGTTGAGGCAACGACCAAGACCATGATCGTGGCAAATAGAAAAGTATATCCGTTGCTGTCTCGGTTCATAATTAAGCGGTTTTAAGGTTGGTTTTAGCCCAACGTTTTTTTCTACGGTTGATGTTGGCTTCGACGACATAATGGTCAATGGTTGGCGCAAAGACATTCATCAATAAGATGGCCAACATTACCCCTTCGGGATAGGCGGGGTTGAATACCCGAATTAAGATACAGAACACCCCAACCAAAAGGCCGTAAATCCATTTGCCTTTTTGGGTTTGCGCGGCCGACACTGGGTCAGTGGCCATAAAGACAATACCAAAAGCAAATCCTCCGACGACCAGGTGATTAAACCAGTCGAATTGCATCAGGGCATTGGCTCCCCATAGGTTAAACAAAAAGCCCATGAGTGCGGCACCTAATACACCTCCGGCCATAATGCGCCAGCTACCCACTCCAGTAACAATAAGGATGAGTGCCCCGACAAGAATCCATAAGGCAGAGGTTTCGGCAATCGAACCGGGAATACCCCCCTGAAACATTTGAAGGGTACTATAACTCACGTCTTGACCGGCAGCCAAAGACCCGAGTATGGTTTCTCCTGACACCCCGTCTAAGGTGCTTGCTTCAGAGACCCACACTTTGTTACCGACATATAGGTGGGGTAGGCAAAAAAGGCAAAAGCACGAGCAGTCAAGGCAGGATTTAGAATATTCATGCCCGTTCCGCCAAAGGCTTCTTTGGCAATCAAAACCGCAAATGCGACGGAGATTGCAACCATCCATAGCGGAATATCCACAGGCATAATCATGGGGATTAATAATCCGGTGACCAAATAGCCCTCGTTGACTTCGTGTCCTCGATATACGGCAAAAGCAAACTCGATAGAGAGCCCCACTACATAGGAGACTACGATCATCGGAACGACTTTGAAAGCACCGTGTAGGAAAGCATCCATAAAAGTGAAACTTTGTCCAAGTTGAATAAAATGCTGGTATCCAGTGTTATAGATACCATACACCAATGCGGGCATCAAGGCCAAAACCACGGTTATCATCGTTCTTTTGAGGTCTACCGCATCCCGAACATGGGCTCCTTTGGAGGTTGTGTGATTGGGCACAAACAAAAAAGTATCAAAAGCATTGATGGCTGGGGCAAACCTTTCCCATTTTTGCCCTTTTTCGAAAGGCTTTCTGATTTGGTCTAATTTTTTTCTAATAAAACTCATACATTCACTCTTTATCCAACTTCTTTTAACATTAGGTACATGGCGTCTTTGATAATCTCTTGGGCTTCGATTTTGGAAGTATTCGCAAAATCAATTAATCCAAAGTCTTCAGGAATTACTTCGTAGATGCCGAGCCACTCCATTTTTTCAATATCCCCAATCATACACGCTTTGAGAAGCTGCATGGGGTAGATGTCCATAGGGAAAACTTTTTCCATTTCTCCGGTAACCACCAAGGCGCGCTCTTCACCGTTGAGGTTGGTATCAATGGCTTTGGCCTTGTTTGACAACCATGCAAAGGAGGTTTTTGAAAGGCTGGGAATGCCATTGTCTTTAAAAGGCATCCAACCAAACATACGGTATTGGTTTCCTTCGAGGATGATGCTTAACAGGTTGTTGTAAAACCCAAGGTGGCCTTGTTGTTGCGTACGTCTACCTGTGAGTACATCTCCGTTGATGTAACGCAAATTTAGTTGCGTATCTACCTCAGCTATTTCGCAAAGGGTGGAGAGTTGTGCACCAATTTTGGTTTTGATATAATGGGGTTTGCCGACGGCCGAGCCTGCTACGGCAACGGTACGCTGAGCACTGTATTGGCCGGTCTCAAATAGCAACCCAATGTTTACTACATCTTCAGGGCGGATGGTCCATACTTTTTCGTGCATTGCCAAGGGATCAGTATGGTGAATAATCACGCTTTCATTTCCTGCCGGATGTGGGCCGGAAACGGGAATATGGGTCGTATGCTTAATGGCCGCTAAGGCACTTTGGTAGTTTTGATCGGTAGCCAGGTAGATGGTTTCAGCCAATTGGTGAAGGACGTCAATCCCTTTTTGAAAACTCGCCAATTGATCTTTGAGCAAAAACTCAAAATCTGCATCGAGCGGCGCAGTGGCAAACGCAGATATATAAATGGCCTTGGGGTGGACCTCCGGGTCAGCGATGACGTTGTAGGGACGTTGCCGCAAAAAGGGCCAACTACCGCTTTGAAGCAACACCTCCACGATGGCCTCTCGGTCCATTTTCTCGGGCTGGGCCACGGTGTGTGAAACGGCCTCGTCGCCTTGGGCTTCGATTACCACTTCTAAAATTTTACGTTTTGGCCCTCGAACGATTGCTTTAAGTGTTCCTGCTACAGGAGATACAAATTGAATACGAGGGTTGTTTTTTGAAAAGAAAACAGGAGTACCGGCTTGGACTTTTGCTCCTTCTTTAAGGTGCATTTTGGGGGTTAGCGCAAAAAAGTCGTCTGGTTGTAATGCGTAGGTGCGGGATCCGACACTTTCATTAATGATTTTCTCAGCTTTTCCTTTTAGATTGATTCTGGCACCTCTGCGGATGCGTAAGCCTTTTGACATTTCGTTCAAGTTACATTCTAAAACCGTGCAAATTTACATATAATGCGGCGGTTAAAAAACTAGAATCATCAAAAAATATTGACAGTTTGTCAAAAAAACCTAGAGCCAAAAGCCCGCTTGATTTCGAGCGGCTAATTGAATTTTAGTACTTTTGTTTTATGCCGATAATAAGAGGTTTTTTTTGCTTTTTTATTCTTTTGATTCAGGGGGTAAACGGCTATGCCCAGCAGCTTGACGAAACCCCGCCACCGTCCTACATCAAATCGGTCGAATTTAAGGCTTATGACCAGCCGTTTCAGTTTCCAGTTGTGGGACCCAACGACCGCTTTTACCTCTCGTTTGACGATCTAACGACCGAGGTCACCGATTACTACTACCGCATTAGCTACTTCAACCACGATTGGTCACCATCGACACTTTTTAAAAACGAATATATCCAAGGCATGGATAATTTGAGGATCGACCGTTTCAGTAGCTCGTTCAATACGCTTCAACCCTATAATCATTACCACTTAGACCTCCCCAATGAAAACACGCGATTTTTGGTACCGGGCAATTATATGCTCGAAATCTACAACGGTATGGATCAATTGGTTTTCTCTCGTCGCTTTGTCCGAACAAGCGGTGAAGCCGTCGTTACTGCCGGGGTTTTTCGGGCACGGGACCTAAACTTTTACCAAACCCATCAAAGTGTGCAGTTTTCGGTCACACCTACGGGAGTCCCTTTTCGCAATCCCGAAAACCTAATCAAAATAGTGGTTTTGCAAAACGACCAATGGCATACGGCGGTAACCGATCTAAAACCGCAATACAACAATGGCCGCACCCTAGAATACCGTTATGATGAAGCCGCCCGTTTTGAAGGGGGAAATGAATATTTGTTTTTTGACACCAAAGATATACGCGTGACATCGCCCAATGTGAGTTTTGTGAGATTGGGTGACCGCTATGAATCCTTTTTGTTTACCGACCCTATACGAAACAATTACCCGTATAGTTATGGTCCGGACGTCAATGGAGACTTTCAGATCAGGACTTTGCAAGGCACACAAGATCCAGCGGTCGAAGCCGATTACAGCTGGGTACACTTTAGCCTATCGGCGCCCTATGAATTGAGCGAAGGAACCATTCACGTTGTGGGCAAGTTTAATGACTACTTGCCAAGCGATGAAAATCAATTGCAGTACAACGCTTCGTTGGAGGGCTATGAAGTCGCTTTGTTGCTCAAACAAGGCTTTTATAACTACCGCTATGTCATCCAAGCCGGGGGTCAAACGGACCACCACGCGATAAGCGGTAACCATGCCCAAACCGAAAACCGTTATTTGGTTTTGGTCTATTACCGCAATTTTGGCCAACTTCACGATGCGTTGATCGGTGTAGGTACGGCTTCTTCGTTTGAAGTTTTTAATTAGAAAAAAAAGAAAATCTTTTCTAGGTTTAAATTGACTTAGTTTTTGTAACTTTCTGATTTAAAAGGCATTCTTGTAAAAATGTTACAACAAATAACCAAAGGGATTCGAATTTCGGCCACCATCCAATTCAATGGAACGGTAAGCCATAAAAATGCCTATCAATATGCCTTTTTGTACCACATAAAAATAGAAAACCAAAGCAAGGATGTGGTTCAACTCCTCACCCGGCATTGGAAAATCATGGAGTCTCTCGATCAAACTCATTATGTCAACGGCGAGGGCGTGGTCGGAAACAAACCCATTCTCAATCCGGGAGAAAGCCATACCTATTCGTCCAATTGCTTACTCTCTTCGCCTTTGGGAGCGATGAAAGGAGTTTTTGTGATGATTAATTTTAGCACCGCTCAAAAGTTTCAAGTTCAGGTACCCGTGCTTAGCCTCGCGGCACCTTTTATCCTAAACTGATTTTTTCCCCCTGCTAATTTTTTTACTTTTGGTGAAAATATTTTCCACCTCAATACAATTGTATGAACAGTATCTCACAAGTACCTTATCCACAAAATGAACCTATCTTATCCTATGCACCGGGCTCTGCCGAAAAAGAAGCGGTCCTAGCTGCATATAAAAAAATGTACAACGAAACCATCGAAGTGCCTTTGGAGATCAATGGCCAGCCGGTGACTACCGGTGATTTGGCACCCATGTCTCCCCCCCATGCGCACCAGCATATTTTGGGTCATTACCATAAGGCTTCGTCTAAGGAGGTGGAACAAGCCATAAGTGGGGCTTTGGCCGCCCGAAACCAGTGGAGTAAGATGCCCTGGGAATCGCGGGCAGCGATTTTTTTAAAAGCAGCCGATTTGATCGCTGGCCCTTATCGGGCTCAAATCAACGCAGCTACCATGTTGGCGCAATCCAAAACCATTCACCAAGCAGAAATTGATGCTGCCTGTGAGTTCATTGATTTTTTACGGTTTAATGTGGCCTATATGCAAGAAATCTACCAGCAACAACCCGAGTCTGATCAAGGGATTTGGAACCGACTGACGTATCGCCCCCTAGAAGGGTTTATTTATGCCGTGACCCCCTTTAACTTTACGGCCATTTCGGGAAATCTACCGGCCAGTGCCGCGATGATGGGCAATGTGGTCGTGTGGAAACCCAGTGACCATCAGGTGTTTTCGGCCAAGATTATCATCGATATTTTTAAAGAAGCCGGCTTACCCGATGGCGTGATCAATGTCGTTTTTGGCGACCCTCAGATGATTACCGATACCGTATTGGCTCATGCCGATTTTGCGGGAATTCACTATACCGGATCGACCGAAGTATTTAAACTCCTTTGGTCCAAAATAGGACAAAATATAGCACGCTATAAAACCTACCCCCGCATCGTTGGTGAGACCGGAGGAAAGGATTTTATTTTGGCGCACCCCAGTGCCAAAGCTCAAGAGGTAGCGACGGCTATTGTCCGAGGTGCTTTTGAATTCCAAGGCCAAAAATGTTCCGCAGCATCGCGGGTATATCTACCCAATTCGATTGCTGACCAAGTTTTGGAGCGGGTAAAAGACATGATGGATACGATCAAAATGGGTTCACCCGAAGACTTTTCGAATTTTTTCACAGCCGTTATTCATCGGAGGGCCTATGAGCGTCTCGCCCAAGCCATCGAACGTGTGAAAAAAGATCCCGAAGCGCAATTGCTCAAAGGCGGGCAATGTGACGACCAGACCGGTTATTTTGTCGCTCCTACTTTGGTGGAGGTAACTGACCCCCATTATTATACAATGGAAACTGAGCTTTTTGGACCCTTAGTTAGCGTGTATCGTTATGCCGACGACCAATGGGAAGCGACCCTTAAACTTGTCGATGAAACCTCAATCTACGCCCTGACGGGAGCTGTTTTTTCGCAAGACCGCTATGCACTTCAACAAGCCGTTGAGCAACTCGAAAATGCTGCCGGAAACTTTTACATCAACGACAAACCAACCGGTGCCGTGGTGGGTCAGCAGCCGTTTGGAGGAGCACGTGCCTCGGGAACCAACGACAAAGCCGGGTCGGCCCTTAACCTGTTGCGTTGGGTGTCTCCCCGTTTAATCAAAGAAACCTTTGTACCGCCAACCGATTACCGTTATCCTTTTTTGGGGGAATAAGAAAGATATATCCTGCTGAAAAGCTCAGTCAAAAGCTCAATCAAAAAGAAAAAGCGACCAGGAACTAAAGGGTCTAAAATTAGAGGGGTAGATAGACCACTTTTTTGGTGGCAAAAAACGGATGTTGAAAATAGTCCGTAATTGGAAATAGCTGGGCTTGAGGAAAGTTTTTTAGCTCTTCGCTCAAATCTCCACCCTTGAGGTACATCAGGCCGTTGGCCAAGGTGTGTTGGTTTTTCTTTTTGATTTTATCCTTGACCCAAGGCACAAATTGGTCCATAGCGGTAACCGCTCTACTGATGATAAAATCAGCCTTTTCGTCCACCTGCTCTATCCGACTGTGATAGGTTTTGACGTTGGTCAACCCCAAGGCGTTTTTCACCTCATTCACGACTTTAATTTTTTTTCCGATGCTATCCACCAAGACAAATTGGGTTTGGGGAAATAAAATCGCCAACGGAATACCCGGAAATCCACCGCCGGTTCCCACATCAATGATCGATGCACCGGGCATAAAGGGTTGTACCTTGGCCAACGCCAAACTGTGCAACAAATGACGGGTGTCAAAATGGTCTATGTCTTTTCGAGAAACCACGTTGATTTTGGCGTTCCATGAAGTATAGAGGGGTTTTAGGGCCATGAATTGTTCCTTTTGTCGAGGACTTAAAAAATCAAATTGTGAAAAGAGTGGTTCCAAATGTTGAATTTTATGCTTGAGAAAGGTAAATTTATATCTTTTTAAAGAAGTTTATGAACAAGCAACCTCTCACTTTGCGGTTTGAACGAAAAGATTCCAAGGATTTTTTTAAGACCCTCAACAAGCGTGTCAACGATTATTTTAAGAACAACAAGTTGCCCAAAACCGGTGGCTGGCGTATTTATCTTAAATCTATTGTAATGTTTTCCCTGCTGGTTGTCCCCTATATTCTCATAATGAAATTGGAGATTAACGACTGGTATAAGTTGTTGCTTTCCCTGGTTTTGGGAATTGGAATGGCCGGTGTGGGCATGAATGTCATGCATGACGGCAACCACGGATCTTTTTCCAAATATCCTTGGGTCAACAAACTGATGGGGTCGAGCATCTATATTTTGGCGGGTAATGTGTTTAACTGGAAAGTGCAACACAATGTATTGCACCATACTTACACCAACATCCATGGCCATGACGAGGACTTGGAGGCTGGCCGGATTTTACGGTTTTCAAAACATGCCGATTGGTTTCCCTACCATCGTTTACAGCACTACTATTCGGTACTACTCTATGGCTTGCTGACGATTAACTGGGCCTTGTTTACCGACTTTTTTCAAATGCGGCGCTACCAAAAACGAAAGCTTAAATACGCCAACTGCGCTAGTCCCACCCGGCAATGGATAGGTTTGGTGCTTTCAAAAATGCTTTATTTTTCTATCTGGATTGTCCTGCCCATTTTTGTGTTTGAGCTTACTTGGTGGAAAGTTTTACTGGGCTTCTTTGCCATGCATTACACGGCCGGATTAATTTTGAGCTTGGTGTTCCAATTGGCCCATGTCATGGAAGATGCGGCCATGCCATTGCCCGATCCTGAAACAGGAACTGTCAAAAATACCTGGGCGATCCATCAGTTGCTGACTACGGTTAATTTTGCACGAAAAAACCGCCTGGTCAACTGGTTTACCGGTGGTTTAAATCATCAGATTGAGCACCATATTTTCCCCCACATTAGCCATATACATTACACAAAAATTGGTGAAATTGTTAAACGGACAACAAAAGAATTTAATTTGCCCTACAACGAGTACAAAACTACCCGAAGTGCCTTACTTTCGCATTTTAAATTTTTAAAGAAAATGGGCATGCAGCCCGTATATGCGAATTCCTAAAAAGTATGGATCAATTATCTGATAGAATTAACAGTCTCCCAATTTCAGCTACCCTGGCGATGGCTGCCAAAGCACGTGAACTAAAAGAACAAGGCATCGATGTAATTGGATTGAGTTTGGGTGAACCTGATTTTAATACACCTGAATTTATCAAGGCTGCCGCCATTCAGGCTGTAGAAGATAACTACAATGCCTATACGCCAGTCGATGGCTATGCCGAACTCAAACAGGCTATTTGTCAGAAGTTTCAACGCGATAATCAATTGACCTATCAACCCAACCAGGTGGTGGTCTCAACGGGTGCCAAACAATCCATTGCCAACGTGGCTATGGTGTTGCTCAATCCCGGCGATGAAGTTCTCTTGCCGGCTCCCTACTGGGTGAGTTATTCAGCCATTGCAACCTTGGCCGAGGCTGAATCAGTAGTTATTCCTTCGTCGATCGAATCCGATTTTAAAATCACCCCAGCACAGCTGGAGGCCGCGATTACGCCCAAAACCAAACTAATCATTTTCAATTCACCCAACAACCCCAGTGGAACCATTTATACCGAAGCTGAATACCGGGCTTTGGCCAAAGTGTTGGAAAAATATCCCAACATCTATATTCTTTCAGATGAAATTTACGAGCACATCAACTATGGGGAAAAACCTTTTAGTTTTGCAGCCATAGAAAATATGTACGACCGAACCATTACCGTAAATGGTGTGGCTAAGGCCTTTGCGATGACGGGTTGGCGTATCGGTTATATCGGTGCTCCGGCTTGGATTGCCAAGGCCTGCAACAAGATGCAAGGTCAAATAACCAGTGGGGCTAATTGTATAGCACAACGCGCTACCATTGCTGCTTTGGAAGCGCCTGTGAGTGCGATTCAATATATGGTCGATGAGTTCCGAAACCGACGTAGCCTCATTATTGATTTATTGCGTACCATACCCGGACTAACCGTTAATGAACCTCAGGGGGCCTTTTATGTATTTCCTGATGTATCTTACTATTTCGGGAAATCCATTCAAGGGCAACTAATCGAAAACGCCGATGATTTTGCGCTATTTTTATTAGAGCATGCCCACGTGGCCACGGTAAGCGGAACGGCTTTTGGTGCTCCCGATTGCTTACGGATTTCGTATGCCGCCTCCGAAGCGCAAATTCGTGAGGCCCTAAGCAGGATGGCTAAAGTGCTGGGATAAGGCCCTAGTCATCTTAATTGATACAATAAAAAAACCGGCCCTCAGGCCGGTTTTTTTGTTATTCTTTTACAATTTGTTCTTGGTGGTTAATGGACTCCTGGTGGATGGCTTTAAACAAGCGGAGGATAAATTCTTCCGATAGGCCTCTTTCTTCGCCTTCTAAAACCATTCGACCCAAAATTTCATTCCATCGTTTGCTCTGCAAAACGGCCACATTATTGGCTTTTTTGAGTCGTCCAATGGCTTCAGAAACCTTCATGCGTTTGCCCAAGGTGTCCAAAATCGTTTGGTCGGCCACATCGATTTGCGTACGGAGGTTATTCAATTCGGCCAAATAACCTTCTTCTTCGGTGGTCGTTTTACGGATTTTAAGGTCCTTCATGATTTGTACCAAGTTTGTAGGAGTCACCTGTTGTGCGGCATCACTCCATGCATTGTCTGGATCCCAGTGGCTTTCGATCATCAAACCGTCAAAATTCAAATCAAGCGCCATTTGACAGGTGTCAAAAATCATGTCTCTTTTTCCGGTGATGTGTGAGGGATCACAAATCAAAGGAAGGTCGGGAAAACGATTTTGTACTTCCACGGCGATTTGCCATTCGGGGTTGTTGCGGTATTTGGTTTTTTCATAGGTCGAAAAACCACGGTGGATAAGCCCCAATTTTTTGATATTGGCCGAATACAGGCGTTCTACACCACCCAGCCATAGGGCTACGTCAGGGTTTACTGGGTTTTTGACCAAAACAATTTTATCGGTTCCCTCCAACGCATCGGCGATTTCTTGAACGATAAAAGGGGATACGGTTGACCGTGCGCCAATCCAAAGCACATCGATATCGTGTTCCAAAGCCAACTTTACATGGTCTTTGTTGGCGACTTCGGTGGCGGTGAGTAAACCGGTTTCTTTTTTTACCCGTTGCAACCATTTAAGGCCTATAGCACCGACTCCTTCAAACATACCGGGGCGTGTACGGGGTTTCCAGATTCCCGCCCGAAAAACGGTCACGTCGGTGTCTTTGAGTTCGTGTGCAATTTTGAGTACTTGCTCCTCGGTTTCAGCGCTACAGGGCCCCGCTATGACTAGCGGATGGGGCAGTCCAAAAGCCTCGAGCCATTGGCGCATTTCTTTCTTATTTTCCATGGGTATTGTTTTTATCTGTTATTCCTTTAAGAACCGTTTTGATCCGGTTGATGTCTTTCATGTCCTGATAAAGCGCCTCAAAATCCTCTTGTTCTAAGGTATGTTGAAAAGTTTTGAGGTTGCGAATGTAGTCGTTTAAGGTTTCTAAAACAAAATCCTTGTTGATTTTGAAAATAGGGGTCCACATATCGGGTGAGCTTTTGGCCAGCCTTACGGTGGATTCAAAACCACTACCGGCCATGGCAAAAATGGTCGATTGGTCTTTTTCTTTTTCCAATACCGTTTTGCCCAACATAAAAGAACTGATGTGGGACAAATGCGATACGTAGGCGATGTGTTTGTCGTGTTCGACGGCATCCATATGGCGGATTTCCATGCCCATCGAAGCAAACCATCCCTGGGCTCTTTGGAGGAGTTTAGGGGCTGTTTTATCCGGCTCACAAAGGATTTGTGTGCTTTTAAAAAAAAGATTTTCCACAGCAGCTTGAGGTCCTGAAAACTCGGTTCCGGCTATGGGGTGGGTAGCCAAAAACTGACTTCTTTTGGGATGCTGAGCAACAGCCTGACATATTGTCGATTTGGTCGACCCACAGTCTATCACCAAGCCATCCGAGCCTATACGATCAAGAAAGCTCGTCAGTTGTGCTTCTATGGCATCTACTGGGATGGCCAGTAATAACAGGTGCAAATCCCCAAAATCTTCCTGATTTAACGGACGGTCAATCAGCCCAAGACGAAGGGCTTCGTCTACGTGATCGGGATTGTGGTCACTGCCCAAAATCTCTGCATCACCAAAATATTTTCGCGCCTGTATCGCAAAAGATCCACCGATAAGCCCCAGTCCGATAAGTCCTATTTTTTTCATAGTCGAGCGCTTGCTTTTTCGATTGTATTTTCTTCGACACAAAGGGAAAAGCGAACATAGCCTTCACCTTGAGCACCGAAAATTGTTCCCGGAGCGATAAAAAGGTGCTTGTCCTCTAGAAGTTGGTCGACATAATTTTTGGCAGGAGTATGATCGGGTAATTTTGCCCAAACAAACATGCCTACTTGATTGGGGTCATAAGTGAGTCCCAAGCGGTCGATCAGTTCCAACATGCGTTTTTTTCTTTGGGCATAGGTGGCGTTCATGGATTGATACCATGTTGCAGAAGCTCCCAAAGCCGTGATGGCCCCTTTTTGTAGACCATAAAACATGCCCGAGTCCATATTGCTTTTCACTTTTAAGACGGCCTGGATTGCTTCGCTGTTACCAAGCAACATACCGATTCTCCAGCCGGCCATATTAAAGGTTTTACTCAACGAATTGAGTTCCAAGGCCACTTGATCGGCCCCAGGAGTGGCCAGAAGGCTAGTTGGGGTGTTGTTGAGCACAAAACTATAGGGATTGTCGTTGACCAAAAGGATGTTTCGGGATTTTGCCCAGGCTACCAACCAGGGGAAAAGGGTTTTGTCGGCCCTTGCCCCCGTTGGCATATGGGGGTAGTTGAGCCACATAATCTTTACGTTGGAGGTGTCGAGTTGCTCCAAAAACTGTCGGTCGGGTTGCCACTGATTTGTCTCCTCTAGCATATAATATACGGGTTGTGCTTCGAGGAGTTTGGTGACAGAGGTATAGGTTGGGTATCCCGGATCGGGGATCAATACCTGATCTCCGGGGTTAAGAAAAGCCATCGATATATGCATAATGCCTTCTTTGGAACCCATCAAGGGTAAAACACTGTCTTTCGGGTCTATCTTTACTCCGTACTGTTGATCATAGAAATTTGCCATGGCCTCGCGAAGTTCGGGTAAGCCCTGATAACTTTGGTATTGGTGCGCTTCAGGATGGCTTAGACTTTCGGTCAATGCTTGAAGCACCTTTGGATCGGGTGCCTTATCGGGGCTGCCAATACCCATATTAATGATGGGTTGTCCGGCGGCGATGCGCTGGGCTACTTCTCTAAGTTTTTGGGAGAAGTAGTATTCTTCAACACTTTTTAGGCGATTGGCCGTGTGGGTTTTCATGGTTTTTCTTTTTGATAAACGCCCAAAACTTTAAAGTGTTGTGCCATGATTTTTAAAATAGACTCTGCTTTTTGATACTGCGCAAAGGCATCAAAGGTAACATCGACAAAAAAGGCGTATTTACCCGGGGTTTCGATCACGGGTAGCGACTGAATCTTGGTGAGGTTGAGTTGACAATCACTCATTACATTGAGTACGGTTGCCAAACTACCGCGTTGATGGTCAAGGGTAAATTTGAGCGCCGCTTTGTTGAGATTGGGTGTCAACGGAAGGGGTTCTTTGGCGACGATGACAAATCGGGTAACGTTGTTTTTGATGGTTTGAATTTGCTCGGCCAATGTGTTCAAACCAAAAAGTTTGGCCGCTGCACTTCCTGCAATGGCCCCTATACCCCTGCGTTTTTCTTCCTGAATTTTTTGGGCTACCAAAGCAGTGTCCTCGGCTTCTACAAGCCTAATATTAGGATAGGCCTCAAAGAATTGGGCACATTGTAACAAGGCCATGGGATGAGAGTGAACCTCTTGGAGGTCTTCTATTTTTTGACCGGGTAGTGCCATCAGTTGATGGTTGATTTGTAGAAACGTCTCATGGATGATCGAAAGGTTGTTACGATCCAATAGGGCATAGTTTGGTAAAATGGATCCTGCAATCGAGTTTTCGATGGCCATTACGGCGAGGTCTATTTCTGCCTGAAGCAATCCTTTAGTCAATGCATCAAATGACAAATATTCGACAATTTGCCTTGACTCTTGGGAATAGAGGGATTGGGCCACCTGATGATGGTATGAACCCCGTACGCCTTGTATTCCTATTTTTTTCATATCCAAAAAAAAAGCCCTGATTATATCAGGACTCCTTATTTATTTTATGTTTTTGCTTTACAAAGTCCTGCCTTCCTCTATTGAATAATAGAAGTAGAAAAAACGGTTGTTAAGAAATGTAATTTGATTCATATATGTACAAATGTAATTTTTAATTACATATTTCAAATAAGAAAGCATAAATTTTTACTATCTGTACATTTTAAAATAATCAATCTTAATGTCATCAAGACCGTCTGCATCAAATGGGTACTCCATTTGATCTTGAATATTGTACAAGGATATTAGTATAAATTCACTTAATATTACTACAAAATAGGTTATCAATTCTGTTTGTAATGATCCAGTTCCTATTTTGTTGATTAAAGTAGGAGTATATATGAAAGGAAATATATATATAAAAATTAAACAGTACGCTTTAAGACTAATTGGTGTTCTGTGGGTATGAATTGCTATTAAATTTTCTTGACCTTCATGGATATCTTTCATAAACCTAAATATTTTTTGTCTTGTCCCTCCACCAAAACTTTCAATATTATTTTGAACAAAATCATATAAATTTTTGAGGTCTTTATCGATGCCGAAGGATTTTGAAAAAGGTGTTCTAAGATAATTAATGAAATTATTACTTATGTTTTCTAAAAGCTTGGTTCCTTCATCTTTTAATCTTTTTCCGGCTTTGTCTCCATCATTGATTAAATAGTAAACTATACTAATTCCAGTTCTAAATCTGCTTAGATGTTCGAGTGCCTTTTCACGTCTTCTAAAGGCACCCCTTATGGTAAAAACAAGAGGAAAAATTATGGCTATACTAATTAATGTTAAATCAACATTGTAAACAATTTCGTTTTGAAAACAAACAAATGGTACTATAATTGAAATTAATAATGTTATTAAAGTTCTTCTATTAATTATGGAGAAATAATTTTTCAATGTTTTTTTATTAAATTTATGTTGTAAATCTATAAACTAAAATATGAAAAAACAATTAATAACTCTATTACTTCTACTGGTCGGGTGTCTATCATTTTCTCAGTCAGATCAAAAAATTAGTCTATTATTCCAAGACATGACTCCGATTGAAATCAAACTTAGTTATTCGAATAAAGAACTTCGAAAAGACACTAACGACAGTACCTTTATCGACACCGAAATGCAGTATAAGTACAATGGTAACTGGGAGGTCATCCCGGTTTCGCTCCGTGCTCGTGGTAATTTTCGTCGGGCGGAATGTTATTTTCCTCCTGTGAAAATGAAAATCAAAAAATCTAATGCCAAAAACACCCTTTTCGAAGGAAACAAGCGACTCAAATTGGTGTTGCCTTGTAAGTTGGAGACCAATAACAATGATAATATTCTTCAGGAATACATGGCCTATAAGCTTTATGAGGCGATTTCCCCTTACAATTTTAAAACCCGACGCGTCAAAATCACCTTTGCCGAAAAGAAGGGTAAAAAAATCAAAGAGCATATGCTCGAAGGTTTTTTGATCGAAGACGACGATTTGGTGGCCGACCGCTTTGAAGGAAAAGTACTCGAGCGATTTATTCACCCCTTGGCCATGGATGCCGAGAGCTCCGCACAGAATGCTTTTTTCCAATTTATGATTGGCAATACCGATTTTTCTACTGCCTATCAGCACAACGGAAAACTGCTTTATATCGACAAAAAAATCATTCCTCTTCCCTATGATTTTGACATGTCAGGATTGGTCGATGCCAGTTATGCAACGGTCAACACAACCTTGGGCATCAAATCAGTCAAAGACCGTAAATACCGAGGTTTTAAAAGAGACAATGCGGTGTTGGAAGGGGTGCGGAGTCAGTTTTTGACTCAAAAGCAAAAACTGATGGACATCGTTGGTTCAATGGCCGGAGACTTTGAAAGCGAAAAGGAATTTGGCGAAACCCAAAGCTATATTGAAAGCTTTTTTAAGGTTTTGGAAAACGACAAAGATTTTCAAGCCAGTATCGTCAGTCAAGTACGAACCAAATAAACAACCCCTATTCTGGAATCAATACCTTCATCTTTTTAAAGATGGAGGTATTTTCATAAATACCTGAAAAGGAGGCTGCTCCAGGCCCATAGGCAAAGACAGGAACCATGGCTGCGCTATGTCCCGTTGTCGAATATTTTCCACTGACCGAGCTTTTTTCAACGCTTCCTTTTAGAAGCGAAAAACCACCGGTTTCATGATCTGCCGTAACAATCACCAGGGTATTACCTTGTTTTTTTGCAAAGGCCAACACAGCGGCTACCGCCTTGTCAAAGTCCTTAAACTCACTGAGCACATAGTTAAGTTCGTTGGCGTGACCTCCCCAATCGATCTGTGAACCCTCGACCATCATAAAGAAGGGTTTATTTTTAGTGGCCAGCTTATCAAGTGTAGCATTTACCATTTCATCCAAATCGGGATAACGCCCCTGCGCTATAGGCTTTGGCTCTTCTTCATCGGTAAAAAAACCAATTTTTGAAGCTGTTGACTTTTCAAATTTTTTCAACGAATTAACAATATCATAGTCACGCATTTCCTCAATCAAATTACGGTTGTCTTCACGTGTGGTAAAGTGCGTCCTTCCACCACCGATAAAATAATCGACTTTGCTCTCACTCATCTGCAAGGCGATTTCTTGGTATTTTTTTCGTGAATCTACATTAGCATAAAAAGCTGCAGGTGTAGCATGAACAATCGATGAAGTGGCCAACAAAGCCGAAAGATAGCCTTGAGTTTGCGCATATTCAAGAATTGATTCCAGGCGTTCGTTTTTTGGATTGATTCCCAGCACACCATTGTAAGTTTTTTCGCCACAGGCCATCGCTGTACCACTGGCGGCCGAATCGGTTACGAGCTGTTCATGCGCGTGGGTTTTTGCAAGTCCAACAGCCTCAAATTGTTCGAGGACGGTAGTGTTGCCCTGGGCATACATCCCAGCGGTAATTTGGGTAAGCCCCATACCATCACCAATCATTAGGATAATGTTAGGTGGGTTTTGATCTTGAGCAGTACCGTAACTAAAAATAAGGACAAGTCCTAGGGTGAGGAATCTTTTCATAATCTATGATGGTTTGAAAAAGTAAAAGTAACGAATATGTTGGCAATTAGCCCAAATGATTTTGAATCCCTTTAAAAATAATTTCCGTTGCGCCCTTTTGCGATTGGGTAAAGTTTAGGTTAGCATTTCCTTTCTTCGCCAGGGCTTTGAGATCGGCGGTTTTTAGTATTTGACTAAATTCTTCCGGTCGGCTAATGCTTTGAAGACCGCCCAATTTCTGCAAGGCTTGAGCTTCAGGAAAACGTTGGTAGTACTTTCCAATTACAATAGGAATTCCCTGTGCAGCCGGCTCCAGTACGTTGTGAAGCCCCCCTTTGTGCATGCCTCCTCCAACATAGGCCAAGGTTGCATAGGCATAGAGTCGGTTAAGATCGCCAATAGTATCAACAATTATGATCTTCAACGCTTGGGTAAATTGCTTTTGATAACTCCAATAGCCCACTTGACCGGAGCAGTAATCGGCAATTTTCTTTAGGTTTTTTTGGTCAATCAGGTGGGGGGCAAGCAGTACCTTCCAGCCAGTGGGAAGTTGTTCTAACCCCTGTGAAAGTAGTTGCATATCGTCTTCCCATACGCTACCCGCTACGAATAAGGAATCGTTTTTAAGTGATTTTTGTAATTCGGGAAATGGATTTTTTTCGGTAGCCACTTTTGAAACGCGGTCAAAGCGGGTGTCACCACTTAGACTTACTTGAGCAATCCCGTGTTTACGCAATAGTGATTCGGATGCTTTGTCTTGTACATAAAAATGATCTAGGCCCCTCAGCAGAGACAACAACCATTTTCCATAGTTTTTAAAGTAAAATTGGGAGTCAAAAAACCGACTTGATACAGAATAGGTGGGGATGTTTTGCTGTTGGAGTGCTTGGAGGTAATTGGGCCAAAATTCATTTTTGACCAAAAGCGCAGCGCGGGGTTGGGTGTATTGTAAAAATCGCCTTGCGTTTTGGGGGCTGTCCAAAGGCAGATAACTAACCACATCGGCCAGGGGGTAATTTTTTTGTTGTTGGTATCCCGATGGAGAAAAAAAAGTGAGCAATACAGGGGTGTTTGGCGCTTCTTTTTTGATCTTTTCAATCAGAGGACGGATTTGTTCGAATTCCCCCAGAGATGCCGTATGTATCCACAAGTAATTTTGTTTTTGAATCGCTGCAAGTTGCGTCCAAACGTCTTTTCTTCCTACGACAAAGGCCTTTATTTTTTTAGAAAATAGCGCAGCGATGGGCAAACCAATCGTTGTACATAATAATAAAAGACGATAGAGGTGTACCAAAAGGAAACTTTCTTCAAAAATACTTTTTAATTAAGATATACTAAAGCTACGCACGTTTTTTTAAATTTGGGCTTTTAATGCTATGGAACCCATACGAATGGTTGACCTTCAAGGTCAATACGCCAAAATAGAACCGCAGATCAATCGTGCCATGCAGGAGGTGCTTACGGAAACGGCCTTTATCAATGGTCCGGCCGTACATAACTTTCAGAAAAATTTGGAAGATTATTTGGAGGTCAAACATGTGATTCCCTGCGCCAACGGTACCGATGCCCTTCAAATCGCCTTGATGGGATTGGGTTTACAGCCTGGTGACGAAGTCATTACAGCCGACTTTACTTTTGCTGCGACCGTAGAGGTGATTGCCTTGTTGCAATTAACCCCTGTTTTGGTCGATGTGGATCCACAGACTTTCAATATCGATGTCGATGCGGTGGCCCAAGCCATCACACCCAAAACTAAGGCCATAATTCCTGTGCATTTGTTTGGTCAATCAGCCCCCATGGAGCCCCTGATGGCCTTGGCCGAAAAACACCAACTCTATGTGGTTGAAGACAACGCCCAAGGGATTGGAGCGACTTATACCTTTTCGGATGGAAGACAAGCTAAGACGGGAACCATCGGCCAGGTAGCCACCACCTCTTTTTTTCCCTCCAAAAATTTGGGAGCCTATGGTGATGGTGGAGCGCTATTTACCAACGATGATGATTTGGCTTATACCCTTAGGGGCATTGTTAATCACGGTATGTATAAACGGTATCATCACGATGTGGTGGGCGTAAATTCGCGTTTGGATGCCCTGCAGGCCGCCATTTTAAATGTCAAATTACCCTACCTAGACGCTTATAACGAAGCCCGAAAAGCAGCCGCCCTAAAATATACCCAACGGCTAGCCGATCATCCTAAAATTTCTACTCCCTACCGTCAAGCCGATTGCGACTCCCATGTATTTCATCAATACACCCTCAAATTAAAAGAGACAGACCGCGATGCCTTGGTGAGTTATCTCCAAGAAAAAGGAATCCCTACCGGGGTGTACTATCCCATCCCCCTACATGCCCAAAAAGCCTATAAAGACACTCGGTACAACGAGGCCGATTTTACGGTGACCAATGCCTTGGTCAACGAAGTGATTTCATTGCCCATGCATACCGAACTCAGTGATGATCAGATTGACTATATCTGTACACACCTTCTTAACTATTTAAATTCTAAAAAATGAAAATTCAGTCTATCCTTTCTCTTACACTATTCGTATTGAGCACGTATGGTTTTGGACAACAAACCTATATCCAAAGTGGACAACTCTTTGATGCTGCCAGTGGTAAAATGCTTAAAAATAAAACCCTTGTTGTAGAGGGAAAAAAAATTGTCGATATACGTGATGGATGGGTCGTCCCCAATGGATCAACAGATCAGTTGATCGATTTAAAAACCAAGACGGTATTGCCCGGACTCATCGACATGCATGTGCATATTGAAAGTGAATACACTCCCCAATCGTATGTTGGGAAATACAAAGACGATGATGCCGACCGTGCCTTTGATGCGGCCCAAAATGCCAAAAGTACACTCATGGCCGGCTTTACGACCGTTCGAGATATGGGCGGAACAGGGGTCAATATCTCTTTGCGCGATGCCATAGCTCAAGGTAAAGTACCTGGCCCACGTATTTTTTCTGCCGAAAAAGCCATTGGTACCACAGGTGGTCATGCAGATCCTACCAATGGATCGCGAAAAGAACTTATGGGAGATCCTGGCCCTAGAGAGGGGGTCATCAATTCGGCCGATGAAGCCCGAGAAGCCGTACGTCATCGCTACAAAAACGGTGCAGATTGTATCAAAATAACCGCTACCGGTGGAGTAACCAGTGTCGCCAAAAATGGGCAAAACCCACAGTTTACCTTTGAGGAAATCAAGGCCATAGTCGAAACGGCCAACGATTATGGTATGCATGTAGCTGCGCACGCCCATGGTGACGAGGGGATGTATCGCGCTGTCTTGGCCGGTGTAAAAACCATTGAACACGGTACTTTGGTTTCTACCCGTACGATGGATTTGATGAAAGAAAAACAAACCTACCTTGTCGCTACCATCTCAGCCGGTAAGCACGTGGCCAAAATGGCCCAGATCAAAGGTTTTTTTCCCGAAATTATCGTACCTAAGGCCATTGCTATCGGCCCGCAGATTCAAGCGACCTTTGGCCGTGCTTACAAACGAGGAGTTCCCTTGGCTTTTGGAACCGACGCTGGCGTGTTTCCCCATGGGGAAAACGCCCAAGAATTTATTTATATGGTCGAAGCAGGGATGCCTGCCAAAGAGGCCCTGCAGTTGGCGATGATTACCAATGCGGAATTGTTGGGAGTCAGTGAAGAATTGGGTCAATTAAAACCCGGTTTTACCGCCGATATCATAGCCGTGGACCAAGATCCTCTCGAAGATATTGCCGCTTTGCAACAGGTCACCTTTGTAATGAAAGAGGGACAGGTGTATAAAAAGGACTAAATTTCAGCTGAACTTACCGAGGCTTCACCATTTATTTTTCGCACCAACCCTTGTAAAACCTTACCGGGGCCTACTTCGGTAAACGATGTAGCACCGTCATAGATCATTTGTTGGACGCTTTGGGTCCAGCGAACGGGAGCTGTCAATTGTGCAATTAAGTTGTTTTTGATGACTTCTTTCTCCATCACTGCTTGGCCGGTAACATTTTGATAAATTCGACAGCGGGGGTCATGAAAGGTAGTGCTTTGGATAGCTTCAGCCAATTCTTGTCGGGCGGGTTCCATCAGTGGAGAGTGAAAAGCGCCTCCAACAGGCAGTACCAAGGCACGCCGTGCACCCGCTTCTTTGAGTGCTTCACAGGCAGCTTCTACTGCGGCCAGTTCACCCGAGATGACCAATTGCCCAGGGCAGTTGTAGTTGGCGGCTACCACGGTTCCGGTGATGGAAGCACAAACATCTTCTACTTGATCATCCTCTAGTCCCAAAACTGCGGCCATAGTTCCGGGAACTTCATCGCAGGCTTTTTGCATGGCTTGCGCCCGCTGACTGACCAATTGTAATCCATCTTCAAAAGACAAAGCTCCAGCGGCTGTAAGTGCCGAAAATTCGCCCAAAGAATGACCGGCAACCATTTTGGGTTGGAAATCCTCGCCCATGATTTCACTGAGAATTACCGAATGAAGGAAAACGGCCGGCTGGGTTACACTGGTTTGTTGGAGATCTTCTTTGCTGCCATCAAACATGATGGAGGAGATATCAAACCCTAAAAGTTTGTTGGCTTGCTCAAAACGTTTTTTGGCCAGTGAAAAATTTTCGTACAATTCTTTTCCCATACCGGGAAATTGAGCGCCTTGGCCCGGAAAAATATATGCCTTCATGAAGTTGCAATTTTTTTATAGGTGAAAAAAGTGTAGGCCAGGGGCTGGTTGTCCGATTTAGGGTGTGTTTCGCGCCAAACCTCTTGCCATATTGTGGGGTCAATAGTTGGAAAAAAAGTATCGGCTTCAAAATGATCGTGTACACGTGTAAGTTCAAGGGTATGCGCAAAGGGCATGGCCTGTTGGTAGATTTGCCCCCCTCCGATGATAAAGGGTTGAGGGTCGTCTTTGGCCAAGTCCAGCGCTTCTTCCAGGCTCGAACAGCAGACGATGCCCGTTGCCTGGTAGTCATTGTTTCGTGTAATAACTATGTTGGTTCGGTTGGGGAGTGCCTTTGGAAGCGACTCAAAAGTTTTTCTGCCCATAATGATGGCATGTCCGCAAGTGAGTTCTTTAAACCGCTGAAGGTCTTCTCTAATGTGCCAAAGCAAGTCGTTGTCTTTACCCAATGCATCATTTTCTGAAGCAGCAGCAATTAAAGTAACATTTGGGTGTTCATAGTTGGGATTAGCGACAGCTTCTTGAGGTGTCTCTTCTTCTTCCAATAGGGTTTTATTCAGTCTGTGGTGTTCCAAGGCGTTTTAGCTAGGGATATTTACAAGGGTTTTCTTTCGCGCTCTTTTGAAATTGGACTAATTTAGGGGGCAAATGTACGTTTTCTCTCGCAAATGAGGCAATTTTTTCCTGCTCTAGAAAAGTCAATCTACCTCAATACGGCCTATGTGGGACTGCTTTCCCAACCCTTGTTTGCCTACAGGCAAAAATTGGAAGAGGCCTATTTACAAAACGGGGATCGCTTTAAAATTGATGCGTATGAGCGCTTGGAAAAAGACACTCTGGCGGTTGCAGATTTTTTGGATGCCCCCAAAGCAAACACGTTTTTAGTCCCTAATTTTTCTTCGGGAATCCGGTATTTTCTTTCCCACTTACCGGCCCAATCAACCATTTTGATGCTTGAAGAAGATTATCCTTCCTTGATGGAGGCTTTTAAAGAACGGGATTTTAAAATCGACACCCTTCCAATCGATGAAAAGGTAGAACAACGTGTACAGGAACAATTGAAACAAAAAACATATGATGTTTTGGCCTTGAGCATGGTACAATACATCAGCGGCCTGTTGTTTGATGCAGCAGCGCTCAAGGCGATAAAGCAACAACACCCTGAGTTGCTGATTGTGGTAGATGCGACGCAATGGATGGGGTCGGTCAGCTTTTCATTTCGCCAGGCACCGATAGATCTGGTGGTAGGCAGTGGTTATAAATGGCTTTTAGCTGGGTTTAATTCGGGCTATGCATGTATTTCCGATTTGTTTTATAAAAAAACAGCGACCACCCCCACGCTTCTATGGAACCAAATTTTTGTAGGCCATTTTAACTTTTTGGGGGCGTCTTCCTTGGCCTTTGCGGTCAAACAGTTGCATGCTTGGGATTTTACCCGTTTACTCACCCACAAAGATCAACTGGCGCACCACCTTAAAGCAGGTCTTGAAGAAAGAGGGTTAATTGCACCCTGGGTGACTCAGCGAAAAGCTCATGGCTCATTTTTTAATTTCAAGGGAGACACTAAGGCCTATAATAAGCTCCAACAACACGGGGTGCGTTGTTCCCAGAGGGGTTCGGGTATACGGGTGTCCGTTCACTTTTACAATACTTTTGAAGAAATCGATCGTTTTCTATCCCTACTCTAAACCGCCACTTTCCCTCTAATAAGGGGGTGGGGGTCGTAGTTTTCGAGGGTGAAATCTTCGTAAGTAAAATCAAAAATTGATTGAATGTTGGGGTTGAGTTTCATGCTGGGCAACAGTTTTGGTGTGCGTTGCAGTTGGGTGGCGATTTGTTCCTCGTGATTTGCATAAATATGCGCATCGCCAAAGGTGTGGACAAAGTCACCGACTTGGTACCCACAAACCTGCGCCACCATCATAGTAAGCAATGCATAGGAAGCAATATTAAAAGGTACCCCCAAAAAAACATCTGCACTTCTTTGGTAGAGCTGACAGGACAATTTTTGGTCGGCTACATAAAATTGAAAAAAAGCATGACAAGGGGGTAGGGCCGCCTTGTGGTTGGCGACATTTTCTGCAAAACTCTTTCGGGTATCCGGAAGCACCCCTGGGTTCCAAGCTGAAACCAGCATGCGCCGACTGTCGGGATTGGTTTTTAACGTCTCGATGAGTTCGGCAATTTGGTCAATGCCCTCACTATTCCAATTGCGCCACTGATGACCGTATACAGGGCCTAAATTACCCTGTTCGTCCGCCCATTCGTTCCAGATGCGCACCCCATTTTCTTGAAGATAATGGATGTTGGTATCGCCCTTAATGAACCATAGCAGTTCATGGATAACCGATTTCACATGAATTTTTTTGGTGGTTACCAACGGAAATCCTTCACTGAGGTCAAACCGCATTTGATACCCAAAAACACTTTTGGTTCCGGTGCCGGTCCGGTCGGTTTTGAGGGTGCCGTTTTCTTGAATATGCCGAATCAGGTCGAGGTATTGTTTCATCTGTAGAATTGAACACCTAAAATACCATCTAGGTTGGATTCGACTCTAATTTAAATCCAATAGTTTTCAAAAAAAAGTTAACAGCTTAGTCTGTTTTTCTTCGCCCTAACTCATCGCGTATGATGGCCGCTTTTTCGTAGTCTTCTGCCGCGACAAACTTTTTAAGTAAGGTTTTTAACTTACTGATCGATATGTGCTTGAGGCTGTTGGGAAGTTCTGTTTTTTTGGCTGCAGCCTCTGCACATTCTTTGGTCCACGCCTGATCTTCTTCTTTGGGATTGTCTGGCGGAACAGTCGAGGTAAATCCTGCATGGGTCAAAATAGAATCGTAGGTATAAATTGGGGCATTAAACCGCAGGGCCATGGCTATGGCGTCAGAGGTGCGGGCGTCGATAATCTCTTCAATTTTATTTTGCTCACAAATCAAACTGGAGTAAAAAACCCCATCAACCAGTTTATGAATAATCACCTGTTTGACGATAATTTCAAAACGCTGGGCAAAGGCCTTGAACAAGTCGTGTGTCAGCGGTCGGGCAGGCTTGATGTCCTTGTCTAGGGCAATGGCTATAGCCTGAGCCTCGAACCCACCGATGACTATGGGAAGTTTACGGTCGCCTTTGGTTTCACTCAAAATCAAGGCATAGGTACCCGATTGTGTTTCACTGTAAGAAATCCCCTTTATGTCCAACTGAATCAGTTTCATCGGCTTTGCTTGGACTTTAATAACGCAAAAAAGCGTGAATTAGTACATGCTAAGGGTTAATTTAATCATTTTGTAGTTTTTAAAACCCCTAGTCAAAGATGCTTATTTTACGGGAGAATTGGTTAGATTTGCAGTCAATTTAATCGCGTAGATGAAAACAATTCAGTTTAGAGAAGCCATCGCCGAGGCCATGTCAGAAGAAATGCGGCGAGACGCGTCCATTTATCTGATGGGTGAAGAAGTTGCGGAGTACAATGGAGCCTACAAGGCTTCTAAGGGAATGTTGGACGAGTTTGGTCCCGACCGGGTCTTGGATACGCCCATTTCCGAATTGGGCTTTGCCGGTATCGGTGTCGGTTCGACCATGACAGGCAACCGGCCCATTATCGAATTTATGACCTTTAACTTTGCCTTGGTCGGCATCGATCAAATCATCAATAACGCAGCCAAAATACGGCAGATGTCCGGTGGACAGTTTCCTTGCCCGATTGTCTTTCGTGGTCCCACAGGATCTGCAGGACAATTGGCTGCTACCCACTCCCAAGCTTTTGAAAATTGGTACGCCAACTGTCCTGGGCTCAAGGTTGTGGTACCCTCCAATCCCTACGATGCCAAAGGCCTATTGAAATCAGCCATACGCGACAATGACCCAGTCATTTTTATGGAATCCGAACAAATGTACGGAGACAAAGGGGAAGTGCCCGAAGGCGAATACACCCTTCCAATCGGAGTAGCCGATATTAAGCGAAAAGGAGATGATGTGACGATTGTTTCGTTTGGAAAAATCATTAAAGAAGCCTATATCGCGGCAGACGCTCTAGCCAAAGAAGGGATTGAATGCGAAATTATCGACCTGCGGACAGTTCGCCCGTTGGACTACAATACCATTTTTGAATCGGTCAAAAAAACCAACCGTTTGGTAATTTTAGAAGAGGCCTGGCCTTTTGGCAATGTGTCTACAGAAATCACTTACCAGGTACAAAATACTATATTTGATTACCTAGATGCCCCCGTCGAAAAAATAAACACCGCAGATACACCGGCTCCTTATTCACCCGTTTTGCTCAAAGAATGGTTGCCCAATAGTGAAGATGTCATCAAGGCGGTACACAAAGTAATTTATCGAAATGCGTAAGTGATGCGCCAACTATTTTTCTAATCCTTGGTGTTTGCTTACTTTTACGCCGCAAAAATTTAAACTCTATCTATGGAAGCGAATGTTATCATGATCCCCGTTGTTCTGTCAATTGTTGGATTAGTGTATATGTTAATCCGTGCCAGCTGGGTACGAAAACAAGATGCAGGAAATGAAAAAATGCAAAGTATTTCCAAAAGCATCAAAGAAGGAGCACTGGCCTTTCTCAATGCCGAATACCGTCTTTTGGTGGTGTTTGTGGTGTTGGCCTCAGTGGCCCTATTCCTCATTGCCAATGCGGTGGAAACCACCAGCATCATGATCATTCCGGCCTTTATAGTGGGTGCGATCTTTTCGGCCCTCGCCGGAAATATCGGGATGCGTATTGCAACAGAATCTAACGCCCGAACCACACAAGCAGCCCGTGAAAGCCTTCCCAAAGCCCTACAGGTGTCTTTTGGAGGCGGCACAGTTATGGGGCTTGGTGTAGCTGGTTTGGCCGTCTTGGGATTGTCTTTATTTTTCCTTTTGTTCATCAATATGTTTATGGGTGAAAACGGAAGCTTCTACACCAATATGACCATAGTACTCGAAGCCTTAGCCGGTTTCTCACTGGGTGCTGAATCCATTGCGCTCTTTGCTCGTGTAGGAGGCGGAATCTATACCAAAGCAGCCGATGTTGGGGCCGATTTAGTGGGTAAAGTCGAAGCGGGAATTCCCGAAGACGACCCCCGAAACCCTGCTACCATTGCCGATAATGTTGGTGACAATGTGGGTGATGTAGCTGGAATGGGTGCCGATCTTTTTGGTAGTTATGTAGCAACTGTATTGGCTTCTATGGTATTGGGGAATTACATTATCAGAGATATGACCGATGCCACCGGAACCCAGTTTAGCGATGCATTTAATGGGATGGGGCCTATCCTATTGCCATTGATCATTGCAGGTGTGGGAATTGTTGCGTCGATTATTGGTACGTTTTTGATTCGTATATCGGACAACAACGCCAAGGAAGCAGAAGTACAACGTGCCCTTAACCTTGGGAATATAACTTCTATCCTGATCACTGCCGCTGCCGGCTATTTCTTGATACAATGGATGTTGCCTGAAACCATCGTTGGAATGCGCTTTTTTGGTGAAGGCACTTATGATATACCAGCGTTTAATGTATTTTATGCTACGCTCGTAGGGTTGGCCGTAGGGTATTTGATTTCTTATTTTACAGAATATTATACAGCCCTAGGGAAAAAACCAGTATTGGATATTGTGAAAAATTCCTCTACTGGGGCAGCGACCAATATAATTGCCGGTCTAGCCACTGGGATGATTTCTACCGCCAGTTCAATTATACTATTTGCAGTAGCCATTTGGGGTTCTTATACCCTGGCAGGTTTTTATGGTGTAGCGATTGCCGCCTCAGCAATGATGGCCACCACAGCCATGCAGCTTGCTATTGATGCTTTTGGTCCAATTGCTGACAATGCCGGGGGTGTAGCCGAAATGAGTGAGCTACCTGATGAAGTCAGAGAACGTACCGATATCTTGGATTCGGTAGGAAATACGACCGCTGCTGTCGGGAAAGGATTTGCGATTGCATCTGCTGCGCTTACGGCCTTAGCACTTTTTGCTGCCTATGTTACCTTTACGGGCATAGACGGGATCAATATTTTTAAAGCCGATGTACTAGCCGCCTTGTTTATTGGGGGGATGATTCCTGTGGTCTTTTCGGCCTTGGCCATGAAAGCTGTTGGACGTGCTGCCATGGAAATGGTCGAAGAAGTACGTCGTCAGTTTAGAGAAATCAAAGGCATTATGGAAGGTAAAGGAACCCCCGAATATGGAAAATGTGTCGACATCTCTACCAAAGCCGCACTTAAAGAAATGCTAGTTCCCGGACTCATCACCATCATCACGCCCGTGATTATAGGATTTGTAATGGGTGCCGAAGCCTTAGGAAGTTATATGGCTGGTGTGACCGTATCCGGTGTGATTTGGGCGATTTTCCAAAACAATGCCGGAGGTGCATGGGACAATGCCAAAAAATCATTCGAAGCTGGGGTAGAAATCAATGGTGAGATGACTTACAAAGGTTCTGAGGCTCACAAAGCAGCGGTAACCGGAGACACAGTCGGTGATCCTTTTAAAGATACTTCAGGACCCTCGATGAATATTTTGATCAAATTAACCTGTTTGGTCGGATTGGTAATCGCCCCGATTTTGGGCGGACACCATTCCGATACGGCTACTGCGCAGACTTCTCAAAAAGAAATTCGTGTAGAAGTCAACGCGACCGCGAGTGATGGGGAGGCTACCCAAATGAAAGCCGTCATTGTCACTACCGAAACCAACGAAAAGGGCGAAACTTCACAATCAGAAACGGTTGTTGAAGGTACCGAAGAGGCCGTGATGGCTGAAATCGAAAAAGCCAAAAATGTTGAGATTAAAGTTATTAAAGAATAACCTTGACAAAGGCACTATAAAAAAAAGCGGGGCCTAGGCCCCGCTTTTTATTTTAGAATAGGCCGTTGATCGCCCCGTCAACCCGTTCAATGATGCTACCCAAGTCTTCGGGTTTTTCTACAAAATCCAGGTTATCAACGTCGATAATCAATAGTGGGCTTTTGTCGTAGGTAGAAATCCACGCTTCATAACGCTCGTTAAGCCGACTGAGGTAATCGATGCTGATGGTATTTTCATAACTACGTCCCCGCTTGTGAATCTTGTTTACCAGATTTGGAATGCTCGAACGTAAATAAATCAATAAGTCGGGCCCTTGTATCAGGTTTTCCATCAGGTCAAACAACGACAGATAGTTGTCAAAATCCCTTCGGGTCATCAATCCCATCGCGTGGAGGTTGGGCGCAAAAATATTGGAGTCTTCATAGATCGTACGATCTTGAATCACGTTTTTATTATCCTCACGAATTTGAATCAATTGCTTAAAGCGGCTTTTGAGAAAATACACCTGAAGATTAAACGACCATCGTTCCATATGGTTGTAAAAATCATCCAAATACGGGTTGTCAATCACGTCTTCAAAATGGGCTTCCCATTTGTAGTGTTTAGCCAGGAGGTTGGTCAAACTGGTTTTACCGGCTCCTATATTTCCAGCAACGGCTATATGCATTGATTAAAGCGAATTAAAAATAGGTTTATATCGTTCTTGCAAAGTAAGTGGATTTTTTGAAAGATAAAAGTAAGGCCAGGGTATAATTGAAATTTGACAATATTTTTTTGAAATAAAAAAAGCCCCTATATTTGTGCTTGATAACGAGGAAGGATTTGACTGATTGCAACCTCAAAAAAAAATGCTAAAGCAGTATTGCTTTGAGACTTTCGACGTCAAATCCTACCCAAAGCAATTGAACTATGTCTTATTTATTTACCTCCGAATCGGTCAGCGAAGGACATCCTGACAAAGTAGCCGATCAAATTAGCGATGCGCTCTTAGACCATTTTTTGGCCTTTGACCCCGAAAGTAAAGTAGCTTGTGAAACGTTGGTGACCACGGGCCAAGTCGTTTTGGCTGGGGAAGTCAAAAGTACCACCTATCTCGATGTTCAAGATATCGCCCGACAAACGATTAATTCCATAGGCTATACCAAAGGGGCCTATCAATTTAGCGGTGATTCTTGTGGGGTTATTTCCCTGATTCATGAACAATCTCAGGATATCAATCAAGGGGTTGACCGTGCGGATAAAAAAATTCAAGGGGCGGGCGACCAGGGCTTGATGTTTGGGTATGCCACCCACGAAACCGAAAATTATATGCCGCTAGCCTTAGAACTGTCCCATTTGATTTTAATCGAATTGGCCAAACTTCGACGCGAAAACAAAGCGATTACCTACCTCCGCCCGGATGCCAAATCACAGGTAACCATTTCCTACAACGATCAGCATCAACCCGAATTTATCGATACAATTGTTGTGTCTACCCAACATGATCCTTTTACTAACGACGATCAAGGCATGTTGGACCAGATTAAATCCGATATCATCAATATTTTGATTCCTCGGGTCAAAGCCCAACTCCCGGAATCAATACAAAAACTGTTTACCGAACAAATCACCTACCATATCAATCCCACAGGAAAATTTGTGATAGGGGGCCCACATGGCGATACGGGACTCACCGGTCGCAAAATTATCGTTGATACCTACGGAGGAAAAGGAGCACATGGTGGGGGCGCTTTTAGTGGGAAAGATCCCAGCAAAGTAGACAGGAGTGCGGCCTACGCCGCCCGGCATATCGCCAAAAATCTGGTAGCTGCCGGAGTCGCCAAAGAAGTGTTGGTGCAACTAAGCTATGCCATTGGTGTAGCCCAACCCACTTCTATTTTTGTCAACACCTTTGGGACGGCCCAGATGTCGTTGTCAGACAGTGCGATTGCCGAGAAAATCAAAGGACTTTTTGATTTAAGTCCCTACGGTATAGAAACCCGTTTAAAACTGCGTAATCCCATCTACCTCGAAACGGCATCTTATGGCCATATGGGACGCCAACCCCAAACGGTGACCAAAACCTTTGAGTCGCCCTACAACGGAAAAGTAACCCAAGAAGTAGAGCTTTTTACTTGGGAAAAACTGGATCATGTCGATCAAATCAAACAAGCATTTTCAAGATTGTAAAAATGGGGAAAGCCCAATCGGTATCGATTTCCAATTATGTGACCCATAGTTCGGCCTCCTATCCTAGGATCGAATTGCATTACCAGCATTTTGGTCAGTCCTGGGACAAGGCGCCGGTGATACTGGTAAACCACTCCCTTACCGGGGATTCCAATGTGGCTGGACCCACGGGTTGGTGGCAGGAGTTGATTGGTCCCGGGCAAACCATCGATACCAATCAATTTGCTGTATTGGCGTTCAATATTCCCGGCAATGGATTTGCACAGCAAATCTTTGACCAACCCGAAGACTTCCATACAGGGGATATTGCTCGATTGTTTAAGCAAGGTTTAGATCTGTTGGGGATCAAACAATTGTATGCCCTTATCGGTGGGTCTATTGGTGGCGGTATTGCCTGGGAAATGGCTGCTTTATACCCCGATCTTACCCAACGATTGATCCCGATTGCCGCCGACTGGAAGGCCTCCGATTGGATCATAGCCAATACATTTTTTCAAAAAAAGATTTTGGCAAATTCAAGCGACCCGCTCAGAGATGCCCGTATCCACGCTATGCTGTGTTACCGAAATCCCGAATCATTAGAATCCCGATTTAACCGAACCTACAACGAAGAACGCAGTTGTTTTAATGTCGAAAGTTGGCTGCAATACCACGGCGATAAGCTCGAACAACGTTTTGCCCTAAAAGCCTATAAGATGGTTAATCACCTTTTGGGAACCATCGATATCACGCGAGAACAACAAGATTTTACCACCATAGTATCCAATATTTCGGCAGACATCCACCTGATTGCCATAGACAGCGACTTGTTTTTTACCCCACAACAAGATCAAAAAACCTATGCACTGATTAAGCCCTTTAAGGAAAATATATTTTTCCACGAAATTGCTTCCCTTCATGGGCATGATGCTTTTTTGATAGAACATGAAAAAGTAAAGACCCTTTTACAAACGATTTTTAAACACCCTATAAGCCAAAAAAACTATGAAAGTAGCACTCGAACGTATCAATAACGATTATTTATTTGAAGTTAGTAACGACCACGGTCATCGGGTCTTTTTGGACAACAAGACCAAGACCGAAGGCAGTGTCAAGGGTATCAGCCCCATGGAGTTACTGCTCATGGGATTGGCGGGTTGTAGCAGCATTGATGTGGTGGCTATTTTGCAAAAACAAAAAATCAATCCCACTTCCCTCAAAATGGAAGTAGAAGGCCATCGCCCGGAAGGGGTTATTCCTCGTTTGTTTCACGAAATTCAAGTAAACGTCTATTTGGAAGGTGATTTTTCACCCGAAAAAGCCCTACGTGCCGTCGCCCTTTCTTTTGAAAAATATTGTTCGGTTTCAAAAACCCTCGAACATACAGCGAACATCACCCATACGGTTTACCTAAATGGCAAAAAGTTATGAGCAAGCGATTTGAAACCAAGGCCATTCGCCATCAGCTAGAACGCAGTCAATATTTGGAGCATTCGACTCCTTTATACCTTACTTCGAGTTTTGTCTTTGAAGATGATGAAGACATGCGGGTGGCTTTTGCCGAAGAAAAAGAACGCAACATCTACAGCCGGTTTTCCAATCCCAATACCCAGGAGTTTATCGAAAAGGTTTGTGCTATGGAAGAGGCCGAAGATGGTGTGGCTTTTGCCACGGGTATGGGGGCTATTTTTTCTACATTTGCCGCCTTGTTAAACAGTGGCGATCATGTTATTTCGGCCCGTTCGGTATTTGGATCGACCCATGCCTTATTCACTAAATTTTTGCCCAAGTGGCAGATTGAGACCTCCTATTTTGATGTGTCCAAACCACAAGAAATCGAGAAACTGATTCGTCCCAATTCCAAACTACTCTATGCAGAGACGCCCACCAATCCAGGTGTGGATTTGTTGGACTTGGCCGATTTGGGTCAACTGGCAAAAAAGCATGGACTTATTTTGATTATTGATAATTGTTTTGCCACGCCCTATATTCAAAAACCAATACCCTATGGTGCTGACCTGGTTATCCATTCGGCAACCAAGCTAATGGACGGGCAGGGCCGTGTGTTGGGAGGAATAACCGTAGGTAGAAAAGACCTGATACGGGAGATTTATGTTTTTTCGCGCAATACCGGTGCATCGCTTTCTCCCTTTAACGCTTGGGTGCTGTCCAAAAGTTTAGAAACCCTGGCCGTACGGGTAGATAGGCATTGTGAAAACGCATTGACCCTAGCCACAGCCTTAGAAAAACATCCTAAAATTAATTGGGTAAAATATCCTTTTTTGCCCAGTCACCCGCAATACGCTATTGCTCAAAAGCAAATGCGCCAAGGGGGGAATATAATCTCTTTTGAAATAAAAGGGGGTATAGCGGCAGGCAAAAGCTTTTTAAACGCCATTGAAATGTGCTCTTTGTCGGCCAATCTCGGGGATACCCGCACCATAGTGACCCACCCGGCCTCGACCACCCATAGTAAATTATCGGTTCAAGACCGTTTGGATGTTGGTATCACCGATGGGTTGATTCGCCTTTCTGTTGGACTAGAGCATGTTGAAGATATACAAACGGATTTATTAAACGCATTGGCCAAGGCATGACCCACATAGAAGACGTATTGGAAAAACGCATTTTGGTGCTCGACGGCGCTATGGGTACCATGATTCAGGGTTTTGGTTTTGAGGAGGCCGACTTTCGGGGGGAACAATTTAAAAACCATCCTTGCCCCCTCAAAGGCAACAATGATTTATTGAGTCTTACCCAACCAGAGGCCATAAAAGCCATTCATCGGCAATACTTTGAGGCTGGAGCAGATATTGTGGAAACCAATACCTTTTCTTCGACCTCAATTGGGATGGCCGATTATCAAATGGAAGATCAGGTGTATGACCTCAATCTACAATCGGCCAAAATTGCCCGTGAGGTAGCCGATGAGTTGACCGAAATACAACCTGACAAACCCCGCTTTGTCGCCGGTTCTATAGGGCCAACCAACAAAACCGCCAGTATGTCTCCCGATGTTAATGATCCTGGATACCGGGCCATCACGTTTAAGGAATTGGTGGCTGCTTATCGCGAGCAGGTAGAGGGGTTGGTAGCAGGGGGTGTTGACCTGTTGTTGATCGAAACAGTCTTTGATACCCTCAATGCCAAAGCAGCCCTGTTTGCTATCGATGAACTCAAGGCCGAACAAGGTTGGACTCATCCCGTGATGGTGAGCGGAACCATTACCGATGCCAGTGGGCGAACGCTATCGGGTCAAACCGTTGAAGCCTTTTTGATTGCCGTTGAGCATATCCCCCTTTTAAGTGTTGGGTTTAATTGTGCCTTGGGCGCCGATCAATTGTATCCTTATCTCAAACGCTTAAGTGAGCAAAGTGGTTTTTATATCTCAGCTCATCCCAATGCAGGACTTCCCAACGCATTTGGTGCTTATGATCAAACCCCCGAAGAAATGCAAAAACTCATCGGCAGTTATTTGTCCGATGGATTGGTCAATATAGTGGGTGGCTGTTGTGGCACCACACCCGAACATATTCGACTAATTGCCGATTTGGCCACCAAATATACTCCCCGAAAACGCCCACGCTCATGACCACTAGTACGCCTCATCTAAAATTGTCGGGCCTCGAACCCTTGCACCTGACACCCGAAACCAATTTTGTCAATGCTGGCGAACGGACCAATGTGACCGGTTCTCGGAAGTTTTTACGCCTTATTCAAGCGGGAGATTATGCCGAAGCTGTCGAAATTGCGCGTGAGCAAGTGTTGGGTGGTGCCCAGATTATTGATGTCAATATGGACGAGGGCATGATTGATGGGGTGGCCGCCATGACCCAGTTTCTCAATCTGATTGCTGCCGAACCCGATATCGCTCGGGTACCGGTCATGATTGATAGTTCTAAATGGGAAATTATCGAAGCGGGATTGCAAGTCGTACAGGGCAAATGTGTGGTAAATTCGATTAGCCTTAAAGAAGGCGAAGCCGCTTTTATTGAACAAGCCCAAAAAATCCGACGCTATGGCGCCGCGGTGATTGTCATGGCATTTGACGAGCAAGGCCAAGCCGATACTTACGATCGCCGCATTGAAATTTGTAAGCGCTCCTACGAGTTGTTGGTCGATCGGGTTCAGTTTCCACCGCAGGACATCATTTTTGACCCCAATATTTTTCCGGTAGCTACCGGTATGGAAGAACACCGCACCAATGCCCTTGATTTTTTTAAGGCTACTCGTTGGATCCGTGAGCATCTGCCCTATGCCAACGTTAGTGGGGGAGTAAGCAATGTTTCTTTTTCGTTTCGTGGAAACAACCGAGTACGTGAAGCCATGCATGCCGCTTTTTTATATCACGGCATACAACATGGGATGACTATGGGAATTGTCAACCCAAGCTTGTTGGAGGTCTATGACGAAATCCCCAAAGAACTTTTGGAACAGGTCGAAGACGTATTGCTCAATCGCCGTGAAGACGCAACCGAACGCCTACTTGCCTATGCTGAAGGGCTTAAAACCGACCCTCAATCGGACACAGTCCAGAAAGTCGAAGCATGGCGATCCGAAGTCTTGCAAGATCGTCTTACCCATGCTTTGGTCAAGGGAATAGACTCTTATATCGTTGAAGATGTAGAAGAAGCACGCCAGGCGGCAGCCCAACCTATTGAGGTCATAGAAGGACCCCTGATGGACGGGATGAATGTGGTGGGGGATCTTTTTGGCAGTGGGAAAATGTTTTTACCACAGGTTGTCAAATCGGCCCGGGTGATGAAAAAAGCCGTTGCGTACTTACAGCCATTTATTCACGAAGAAAAAGTCGCTGGTACACAATCTGCCGGGCGTATTTTGATGGCCACGGTTAAAGGTGATGTGCACGATATTGGTAAAAATATTGTCAGTGTTGTATTGGCCTGTAATAATTATGAAATCATCGATTTGGGGGTTATGGTTCCACCCGAAAAAATCATCGAAACTGCCTTGGCCGAACAGGTTGACGTCATTGGACTTTCGGGATTAATCACTCCCTCCTTGGACGAAATGATTTTTGTGGCCAAAGAAATGAAACGCCTTAAGGTACGTATCCCTCTTTTGATTGGCGGTGCGACCACATCCAAAGCACATACGGCGGTCAAAATTTTCCCCGAAACCCTCGACACGATTATTCACGTCAATGACGCCTCCAAAGCGGTTACGGTGGTCAATCAGTTGTTAAACAAAAAGACAGGTGACCAATACCGGGCCGATATACAGAGCGAGTACGAAAGTTTTCGCACCAAATTTTTAGAACGCAGTTCCGCTAAAAGCTATTTGACCCTTGCCCAAGCACGGGCCAATAGGCTGCAGGTGGATTGGGAAAACTACCGCACTTTACGTCCCAAAAAAGAAGGGTTTCACACCCTGGAAACGCTAGATCTAAATTTGCTTTTGCCCTATATCGATTGGAGTCCCTTTTTCCGGTCTTGGGACTTGCACGGAAGGTATCCGGAGATTCTCAAAGACCCGGTGGTGGGTACTCAGGCTCAAGAACTTTTTAGCGATGCACAAAAAATGCTTCAGCAGTTAGTGGCTGAAAAAAAGCTTACAGCCAAAGCGCGTTTTGGAATATTTCCTGTCAACAGAGTTGGGGACGATATCGAAATGTACAGTGATGCCAGTCGTGCTGAATGCATCGCCAGGTGGATTACATTACGGCAACAATTGCAAAAACGAGCCGGTGAACCCAATCTTGCCCTATCGGATTTTGTTCGGCCCAAAACAGAGGGTGAGGTAGACTATATGGGGGCCTTTTGTGTTACAGCTGGCTTTGGTACCGCCCAACTTGCACAAGCCTACGAAGCCGCCAATGATGATTATAGCGCCATTATGGTCAAAGTACTGGCCGACCGATTGGCTGAAGCTTTTGCCGAATATCTGCACCAACAAGTGCGCACCCATTACTGGGGCTATAGCCCTGAAGAAAGCTGGAGTAACGACGATCTGATACAGGAAAAATACCGCGGTATTCGTCCTGCACCTGGTTATCCTGCGTGCCCCGATCATTTGGAAAAAAAGACCCTTTGGGAAGTACTCAAAGTCGAAGAAACCATAGGGGTGCAACTCACCGAAAGCCTAGCAATGTGGCCAGCGGCCTCGGTGTCGGGCTATTATTTTGCCCATCCCCAAGCCCGATATTTTGGCCTTGGAAAAATCAAAGACGATCAATTAATCGACTATAGCAAACGTCGTAATATCAACGAAGAAGAAGCCCGAAAATGGCTAAATCCCAACTTAATTTAACCAATGAAAGTACTCGAACACATCGCTCAAAACAAAGGAAAAACGCAATTTACCTTCGAGATTTTACCCCCGCTCAAAGGGCAACATATCGATTCGCTATTTGAAGGGATCGCTCCTTTGATGGAATTTAAACCTCCGTTTATCGACGTGACCTACCACCGGGAGGAGTACGTCTATAAAGAGCACACCAACGGCTTGTTGGAAAAACAAATCATCAAAAAACGACCCGGCACGGTCGGTATCTGCGCGGCCATCCAACACCGGTTTGAGGTCGATGCTATTCCGCATATGCTTTGTGGGGGTTTTACCAAAGAGGACACCGAAAACTTTTTGATTGATTTGGACTTTTTGGGCATCGACAATGTGGTTGCACTCCGTGGGGATGCGGTCAAATCAGAGACCTATTTTAGACCCACCGAAGGGGGGCATCTCTATGCCAGTGATTTAGTAGCGCAAATCACAGCGCTCAACAAAGGGCAATATTTGGATAATGAAATCGAAAACAGTGCCCCGACCGACTTTTGCATAGGTGTGGCGGGGTATCCAGAAAAGCATATGGAAGCTCCTAGTCTGGATAGCGATATTCATTTTTTAAAGAAAAAAATCAAGGAAGGAGCAGACTATATCGTTACGCAGATGTTTTTTGATAACAGTAAATTTTTTGCCTTTGTGGACAAATGCCGGGCCGCCGGTATTGAAGTTCCTATTATCCCGGGGCTAAAGCCACTGGCCACCAAAAAACAACTCAATATGATTCCCCATCGGTTTCATGTGGACTTGCCAGAAGACCTGATTAAGGCGGTCGTTCACTGCAAAGACAATGATCAGGTGCGGCAAGTGGGTATCGAATGGTGTATCGCCCAAAGCCAAGAATTGATGGAGGCTAAGGCGCCTTTTTTACATTATTATTCTATGGGTAAATCGACGGCCATCAAAAAAATTGCTGAGGCCGTTTTTTAAATAAATGCACGGTATTCACTTCCCTAGATTTATTTCCCCTGCGTAAGCGCATAAAATCGTTTTTCAAGGTTTTCGATTTTATGCTGCAAACTTAAAATTTTAAGGCCGTTATCATGGGCAAAATCAAACACAACGGGGCGTTGGTCGTTGGGGGTGTCAAAATAAATTTCGTAATCAAAATCATGGGTGTTGACCACTCGGCTAACCTGAGGTAGGCGTTTTAGTGCCTCAGTTTCAACCCGAAAATCAAAGGTTACTTTAACGATTTGTTGTTTTTGGTCGGCCAGGTCCTTAAGGGGGCTGTCGAGTACAATTTGCCCTTGGTGAAGAATAATTACCCGGTCACAAAGGGCTTCGACCTCCTGCAGGATGTGGGTGGACAGAAAAACGGTTTTTTCTTGCCCCAGGGTTTTGATGAGTTTTCGAATTTCGATCAATTGGTTGGGGTCTAGTCCGGTGGTGGGTTCGTCGAGAATCAAAAAAGGGGGATTGTGAATCAATGCAGCGGCAAGACCTACCCGTTGTTTATAGCCTTTGGAGAGGGTTTTGATTGGTTTGTTTTGGTGGTCAGTCAGCCCGGTTTTTTGAAGCAGTTCGGGATAGTTGACGTTCGAGAGTCTATAGGTTTTGGCGATAAAATAAAGATACTCTTTAACGTACATTTCTGTATAGAGTGGGTTATTTTCGGGTAAATAACCCACGTGTTTTTGCACGTCTTGCAGTTGGGTTTTTAAGTTGAGTTCATCAAAAAATACGCGACCTTCCCAGCGATTGAGTGAACCGGTTAGGATTTTCATCAAGGTAGTTTTTCCGGCACCGTTGGGACCCAAAAAACCGACAATTTCCCCTTTTTTAAGGTGGAGGTTAATGTTTTTGAGTACAGGGGTTTTCCCGTACTGTTTCGATAAATTTTCTATCTGTAGGCCCATAACTTATGCGGTTAAAGATACCAAATATGGGTTTATTTTTTCCATACTTGTAGGGCACCTCCTTGCTGGAGGGTAGTAAACTGCCCGGTGACTGTTTTTAGGAAATCATCCGTGGCTTGGCGACAACCGCTCCAATCGTTGTAGTCGTCAATAATCAGTACACCTCCGGGCAATAGTTTTGGAAAAATTCGTTTCAAACAACAATAAACAGGTGCATACCAATCGACATCGATATGGGCAAAGGCTACTGCTTGGGTCGGTTGAAGGGTGTCATGAAGATCACCTTGGATGAGTTGTACCTGGTCTTTTTCAAGATCGATACCCAACCCGCCAAGGTTTTGAATTACTTTGTTGTATAAATCTCGTTCATAGCCATAATAGGGATCACCCTGAATACCCTTCGCCTCACCCTTGCTGATGACTTGGTAACGCGCTTTGACCGCCTGAGGGTCTTTGTCTGATGGGGGAGGGATTTGTCCAAAGACATCGTAAACATAGAGGAGGCTTTTTGCGGGTTTGTGTTTGGCAATAATGGCCGTTGAACCCCCCAAGGCACAGCCCGCCTCAATAAAGATTCCTTGGGAACTACTCTTGCCGACGGTTTTAACGGCTTTACTGATAGCTGCCAAACGCTGTATGGAGAGGTAAGTCAATCGTTGACGTACCACATGCCAAATAAGCTTTCGTGAGGCAGGAGGAAGTTTTAATAAACAATAGGCTTCTAAAAATTTATGGCGCCAGCCACGGTCTTTTTTCATAGGGTTAAGCTTTTCGTCCTATGGGCAACCATTCGCCATGGGGTAGGGCATAACGCTGAATCAGTTCCGGGCTCAGTTTTGCCCCTACATCGATATACTCGGCAGTAAACCCTACTTTTTCTAGCCTTTGACTAAAATCTTTACCGTAATAGCGTACATGATCGTATTGACCAAACCGCCGGATTCTTTCGTGGCGGTCCGTGAGCAAGGGGTCTTCTTCGGTCTGTTCGGACTGTTGATTAAGGGGGACTTGTAAAAATGCTATTCCCCCTTTTTTTAAAATACGATAAAGCTCCTGAAGGGCTTTGTGGTCATCCGGAATATGCTCCAAGACATGGTTGCAAAAAACAACATCAAACTGCTCATTTTCGAAAGGGAGGTCACACAGGTCGGCTTTGACATCGGCTAGGGGAGATTCCAAGTCGGTAGTCGTATAATCCCATTGTGGTAGGGTTTTAAACTTCCTGTAAAAAGCCTGTTCGGGTGCCACATGCAAGACCGTTTTGGCCTCCGTCAGTAGGTTCGTAAATTGATCGAGGTAAACCCATAACAAACGATGGCGCTCTAGAGAAAGTGTACCGGGGCAGAGGGCATTGGGTCGTGTCTTTTCATATCCATAGGGTAAAAATTTACGGTATTGACTGCCATCTATGGGGTCTGTAAACCGCGTGCCTTTGTAATACCATCGGAGAAAAGGCCGTAACAAGATACTTGTTTGGATAAGAAGGGTTCTCGGAAAAAGATTAAGCAGCCATTTCATGAAATCGTAGGGCCGGAATAGGCAAAAGGTGCTTCTTCATCACTTTCGAACCCTAGGGCATCGTAGATAAATTGGAATGTTGAAAGCAGTTGTGGTCGGCCGTCAAGTAGGGCTACGTTGTGCTCAAAGTGGGCACTGGGCAAACCGTCTGCGGTCAGAATCGTCCAGCCGTCTTTAAGTTGTTTAATTTTTCGAGTTCCCTGATTAATCATCGGTTCAATGGCGACAACCAGCCCTTCCAAAAAGCGCTTGCCCCGCCCTCTTTTACCGTAGTTGGGCATTTCCGGTGCTTCGTGCATCTCGCGACCCAAACCATGCCCAACCAACTCGCGGACAACGCCATAGCCCGCTGCCTCAGTAAACTGCTGGATAGCAAAGCCTACATCACCTACCCGATTTCCGATTTGAAAATTTTCGATGCCTTTGTAGAGTGAGGCCTTGGTAATATCGAGCAGTTTTTGGGTTTCGGGGGCAATTTCACCCACGGCAAAGGTGAAGGCATGATCCCCATAAAAACCGTTTTTATAGGCTCCACAATCTACCGAGAGGATGTCCCCGTCTTGCAAGGGTTTGTCATTGGGAATTCCGTGTACAACCTGAGCGTTGGGACTGATGCATAGGGTATTTGGAAAATCATAAAGCCCCAAAAATCCCGGTTCTGCCCCATGATCACGGATAAACTGTTCGGCCAGCGCATCCAGGGCAAGGGTGGTAATCCCCGGTTTGATTTCTTCGGCAAGCATTCCCAGTGTTTTGGAAACGATTTGTGCGCTTTCACGCATCAGGGCAATCTCTTCGGGGGTTTTGAGTTTCATGATTATTCGTAATAGGCATTTTGATAGGCTTGGCCTGTCAAAATTTTAGAAATATCCTTTTCCAAAGATTCTACGGTCAGTTCGACGATACGGTTTATTTCTTGGCCGTCTTTGTAAAATATGAGGGTGGGGATGTTGATGATATTTAGCCCTTCTTCAAAGTTAGCTGCGGTAATTTTGTCTTTGTCCATCGCATAAATTTCGAGCATAGAATCATCTAGCCCGATGGCATCGAGTAGTTTGAACATGCCTGGAACCTCACGCTCACTGTCTTCGCACCAAGTTCCTAAGAAGAGTTTAAAACGGAGACCCGCTAACAATCCATGGTGGGCTTCGACCCATTGGGGATCAAGGTAATATTGTTCATAGCCGGTTTCGAACCAACTCGTCAGGGGAGACGTAAGTAGGTTTTGGCGGTTGATTTTACCTTCGTAAAAAGTTTCACCGTCTTCCGCAATTTTGGTATCTACCGGTAGTGGTTTTTCTGCTTCTTTTTTTACAGGTGCATCGCAGGCCGTTGAACTGACCAATAGGATTAGAAGTAGGAATAAATAATGTTTCATAAGACGTTAAATTAGGGGTTTTTGTGTCATTGCTGCAGGTTGTTGAAGTCCCATTAACTTTAGTATGGTTGGGGCGATATCACCCAAAATCCCATCTTCGATGGGCTTGTGTTCCTGATCGACCAGAATCACAGGTACGGGATTGGTAGTATGGGCTGTGTTGGGGGTTCCATCCGGGTTGACCATGGTTTCACAATTTCCATGATCGGCGATAATCAGACAGGCATACTGGTGTTTTAAGGCCGTTTCTACCACTTTTTGTGTACAGCTATCGACCACTTCACAGGCTTTGATAGCGGCTTCCATACTCCCGGTATGGCCTACCATGTCGGGGTTGGCAAAATTTAGGCAAATAAAATTGGGTTGGTCCCGGTCGATTTTGTCTACAATTGCATCCCTGATTTCATAGGCGCTCATTTCGGGTTTTAGGTCGTAGGTTGCTACTTTAGGAGAGGGACATAGGATTCGTTCTTCTCCTTCAAATGGCGCTTCTCTACCTCCGTTAAAGAAAAAAGTGACATGGGGATATTTTTCGGTTTCGGCAATGCGAACCTGTGATTTCTCTGCTTTGGAGAGGGTTTCACCTAGGGTGTCTTTAATGTTTTTTTTGTCAAAAATCACCCGCACATTTTGGAAGGTTGCATCGTAGTTAGTCAGGGTAACATAATGTAAAGAAAGGGGTTGCATCCCTTGTTCGGGATAGGCTTGTTGGGAAAGGGCTTGGGTGAGTTGTCGGCCGCGGTCGGTCCTGAAGTTAAAAAAGAGTACCACATCATCTGTTTTCAAAGTTCCAACCGGATTTTGATGGCTGTCTGTAAGTACCAAAGGTTCTATAAACTCATCCGTAATCCCATTTTGATAACTCTGCTTAATCGCAGTGATGGGATCTTGTGTAGGTGTACCAACGCCCTTGACAATCACATCATAGGCTTTTTTGACCCGTTCCCAACGTTGGTCGCGGTCCATGGCATAGTACCGACCAATAATTGAGGCCAATTGTCCGCCTGTAGCCGATAGCTTAGTAAGGATGCGTTCGACAAAACCGACCCCCGATTTGGGGTCCACGTCCCGACCATCGGTAAAGGCGTGTAGGTAAAACGGAATTTTTTGGGCACTGAGTACGTCCATAAGCCCCTCCAAATGTTCGATATGCGAATGCACACCTCCATCGGAAAGTAGGCCCATCAAATGAATGGATTTTTGATGCTTTAGCGCATAGGCCATTGCTTCTTTTAACTCAGGTTCCTGCGCAATTTCCTGCCGGTCAATTGCGCGTGAAATTTTAGCCAGATCTTGATACACAATTCTTCCTGCTCCCAGATTCATATGCCCTACCTCACTGTTGCCCATTTGCCCTTCGGGCAAGCCCACATGTTGGCCGTCCGTGCGGAGTTCGGCATGGTGATATTCTTTGTAGAGGCTATCGATGTAAGGGGTTTTTGCTTGATCGACTGCAGAAACCTTAGGATCAGGAGACTTCCCCCAGCCGTCTAGGATCATCAGAAGAACGTTTTGCGCCATACTTTTTTTACAAAGATAGGGATTCCGCTAGGGATAGCAGAAAACTGCAAAAGGAAAAAAATGTTGTTATTTTGCAACCAATGCACACAGGAACAGTCTATCGATCGACGGGAAGTTGGTACACGGTCAAGTCGGATGCACAATTTTACGATTGTCGCATCAAAGGACGGTTGCGTATAGCAGGGATTAAAAGTACCAACCCTGTTGCTGTGGGTGATCGGGTGAATTTTGAACTGGATGCCAGTGCCCCCAACCAGGGGATTATTTATGAAGTCGAAGATCGGAGAAATTATCTGGTGAGAAAATCGGTTAACCTTTCCAAGCAAACCCATATTTTGGCGGCCAATATCGACCAGTTGTTTTTGATGGTTACCCTAGATAATCCCCCGACACATTTGCCATTTATCGACCGGTTTTTGGTGACGGTAGAAGCCTATGGCATTCAGGTTGTTTTGGTGTTTAATAAAGCAGACACCTACGATGACATCCAAAAGGAAACCCTACAGGAGCGAATGGCTCTGTATACCAAAATTGGATACCCCTGTTTGCTGATTTCGGCCAAAAATAAGCAGGGAATTGAGGAGGTGCGAACCCGAATGCAAGACAAAGTAAGCATCATCGCCGGACATAGTGGCGCGGGTAAGTCAACGCTGGTCAATGCCTTAGATCCCACTTTGGAACTGGCTACAGCCGAGATTTCGGAGCAGCACCAACAAGGGCAACATACAACAACCTTTGCTCAGATGTACGATTTGGAAGGCCATATAAAGCTCATCGATACCCCGGGAATCAAGGGCTTTGGGGTGGTGGAAATGTCCGCTCAAGAACTGGGTGATTTTTTTCCTGAAATTTTTACCTTAAAATCACAGTGTAAATACCATAACTGTTTGCACGTACAAGAGCCCCAATGCGCCGTACGTAAAGCAGTAGAAGACCACCAAATAGCCCCATCCCGCTACCAGAGCTACCTGCAATTGTTGGAAGAAGATACAACCTATAGATAATGCGATTAGTAATTCAACGGGTCCGCGAAGCCCAAGTACATGTTTCTGGTAAAACGGTTGGTGCCATCGACCACGGTCTATTGATTTTGTTGGGCATAGCCGATGATGATAACGAAGAAGATGCCTTGTGGTTAATCCATAAAATGCTGCATATGCGTATTTTTAATGACGAAGAAGGCGTCATGAACCGGGACCTATTGGAGGTAGCTGGTGGACTGTTGGTGATCTCCCAATTCACCCTATTGGCAGCGACCAAAAAAGGGCATCGTCCTTCCTATATACGTGCTGCGAAGCCCGAAAAAGCAATTCCATTGTACCGTTTTTTTATCGATCAAGCCCAAAAGCTGGTACCCTCCAAAATTGCGGAGGGGGTTTTTGGTGCAGAAATGCAGGTGCAGTTGGTCAACGATGGCCCGGTTACCATAACAATAGACTCTAGAAATCGGGAATAATTAAAAGATATTCACTTCTTCCATCAAGGCGATTTCAAAGCGTTCCCAAACGGCTTTTTTGATTTTTTGCGCCAAGGCGTAAAGGTCTTTCCCCGAGGCTTGACCGTAATTGACCAAAACCAAGGGTTGGTGTTGATGCACGCCGGCGTCACCCTCGCGATAGCCTTTAAATCCCAGGGTGTCTATGAGCCAGGCCGCAGGAATTTTGACCTGATTACTGTCAACCGTATAGTGGGGTAGTGCAGGATACCGGTATTGTAATTCTTTAAATTGGGCCACTGGAACAACGGGATTTTTAAAAAAACTACCGCAATTTCCAATATGTTGTGGATCGGGAAGTTTGGCAGCGCGAATGTCCATTACCGCTTGAGCCACATTTTGGATGGTTGGTGTTTTATCCCCCAAAGCATTTTCGAGGGCACCGTAAGCGATGTTGGTTTGGTGGGGCGGTTTATTTAATCTAAAATAAACCGCGGTGATGACATAACGGTCTTTGGCAGTGGCTTTAAAGATCGATTGGCGGTAGCCAAATTGACAATCTTGTTGGTTAAAAGTCACCGGCTTCCCGGTGCTTTTCTCAAGAGCTGTACAGCGTTCAAAACAACTTTCGAGTTCGACCCCATAGGCACCGATATTTTGGATGGGTGCCGCTCCGACACTCCCCGGAATCAGTGCTAAGTTTTCGACCCCCCCCAGATTGTTTTCTAGCGCCCATAGAACAAAATCATGCCATAGTTCACCGGCGGCAACTTCGACCAATACATCGTTTTCGTTTTCCTCGACTAGGGCAATGCCCTTGGTGTTGATATGGATGATGAGCCCCTTGTAATCTTGGGTCCAAAGCATATTGCTTCCGCCTCCGAGAATTTTGATTTCTGAAAATTGGTCTTGCTTTAGGGCTTCTTGCAATTCGTCCAATGAGGAAACGCTCACAAAGCCTGCAGCAAATGCAGGAACCCCAAAGGTGGTGTGTGCTTGTAGTGGATGGTTTCGTGCAATCGAAATCATAGCAACAAGATAGAAAATCTGTTAGGATTTAAGGTAGGCTTCCAATCCCTTTTTAAGGATAGCTGCTGCTTGTTGAAGTTTGGCCGCTTCCAACACAAAGGCGATACGGACCTGATTTTTTCCCAACGAGGGGTCCGAATAAAAACCCGCAGCAGGGGCCAGCATAACAGTTGCACCCTGATCGGAAAAATCGGTCAATAGAAATTTAGCAAAAGCTTCGGCATCGGGAACCGGTAGGCTGGCGATACAATAAAATGCTCCTTTAGGTTTGGATACCTTTAGTCCGTCAATTTGTTCAAGTGCACGGACGAGGACTTCCCTTCTGTGGGTGTATTCTTCAACCACTTGACGGTAGTATTCCTCTGGCGCCTCTAGCGCTGCTTCACTGGCCATAAGGGCATAGGTAGCCGGTGAAAGCCGTAAGTGGGCAAATTTAAGGACTACGTCCATAAAGGCTTTATTTCGCGAGACAATACAACCCACCCGCGCCCCGCATAGGCTGTATCGCTTAGAAACAGAATCGATCATGATGGCATTTTCACGCCACGCCTTATTTTGCAACACCGAATAGTGTGTAGCACCATCGTAAACAAATTCGCGGTACACTTCATCGACTATAAGGTACAGGTCGTGTTTAAGAGCCAATTCTCCCAAGGCAGCGATTTCATCAGAGCTGTAGAGATAGCCCGTAGGATTACTCGGATTACAAATCAGTATGGCTTTGGTTTTGGGGGTAATTTTTGCTGCAATCGCCGCAATATCCGGGAGTTTAAATTGATCTTCAAAACGCGCTACAACAGGAACGACCTTTACGTGGGCGGCGGCGGCAAATCCATTGTAGTTGGCGTAAGAGGGTTCTGGTATAATTACTTCGTCTTCTGCATCACAAAGTACACTAAAGGTGAAATAAATAGCTTCACTCGCCCCGGTAGTGACCAGTATTTGATCTGGCTCTAGCTCAATATTATGGGTTTTATAATAGCGACAAAGTTTGGTCCGGTAGGCGGTTGTGCCTTGTGAAGGCCCATAGGGTAGGAGGTCCAAAGACGACTGTTGGACGGCCCGAAGGGCGGCTTCTGGGGCCTTGATGTCGGGCTGTCCTATGTTGAGATGAAGTACCTGGATGCCTTTTTGTTTGGCCTGTTCGGCAAAAGCGGCCAATTTTCGTATGGGCGATGCGGGGAGGGCTAGCCCTCGTTGAGATAGCGTAGGCATTTGAATGTCTAAATAGATTGCTAAGATGCTAAATTTTCTAGGTGAGCATGGGCTTTGGAACAACTTTTGCTGTATTTTTAAGCATATCTGAATTTTTGTTCAGCGCCCTTAAATTTTTATCATGTTACGTGCCCTATATGGTCTTTTTTTGGGGATATTGTCAATTTCCCTAGATGCGCAAAGCGCGTTTAAACCCGTTTTTCATACCCCAAAAAAACAGTTTACCCTTTCCTTCGAATCTGTACACAACCTGATGGTCATACCGGTGATGATTCAGGGTGTACGGTTTCATTTTATTTTGGATACGGGGGTGAACTACACCCTGCTTTTTGTCAATCATCGCCATGATTTGGCCCGTTTTCAAACCGAAGCCTTGCTGTTATCAGGTTTGGGCCATGGAGAGCCCGTAAAGGCCTATAAAACAGAGGGACATAAAATACATATTGGAAAAATGACCCTACCCAACCAAACTCTTTTGCTTTTGGACAAAGAGAATTTTTCGTTTGCTAAAAAAATGGGAACCCAAATTGACGGGATTATAGGCACGGCTTTTTTTCAACATATCGTCACCACCATCGACTATGGAAAAACAAAACTGAAAGTGTATGCTCCTGAAGTGTTTACCCCTCCTAAGGGTAAGCGTTTTGAGCAACTTCCTTTGGACTTTTACAACAACAAACCCCATATTCGGGCTCGGGTAATGCGTCACAATCAGCCCTTTGAAGGAACCTTCTTGTTGGATAGTGGATCGAGTGATGCCTTATGGATGTTCGAAAACAGGCTATCCGATTTCCAAGAAACGGTTTTTTTTGAAGATTACCTTGGGCATGGAATCAACGGAAACGTCTATGGAAAACGCAGCAAGGTCGATCTTTTGGATTTGGATTTTGTGCGACTTAAAAAAGTCAAAGTCGCCTATCCGGAACCGGCTTTTTTTGTAACGATGAATCTCAAAGAAGACCGTTTGGGAAGTATTGGGGGGGGAGTTAATGCGTCGGTTTAAACTTACTTTAGACTATCCAAACCGACGACTTTACCTGCGTAAAAGGCCGCGTATTCATGCCCCGTTTTACTACAATATGAGTGGTATTACCCTGCAATATGATGGTGTTGAGGTTCAAAAACAACGCTCCTATGCGCCCACAAAACTCGATGAATCCAACACTAATACCAGCGTTAGTGTCGAAATCTTTTTTAAGCGAACAAGTCACCATACGGCTCGCCAATATCGTGGTGGTCGCGGCCCTTCGGCCCGGATCTCCCGCTGCTAAAGCTGGTTTGGAAGAAGGAGATCAGCTGTTACGGGTGAACGGCAAAAAAATTAGCTTGCTCAAACTCGATGTCATCAATGGACTGCTTCAAAAAAAACCGGGGACCAAAATCCGGATTAAAATCCGCCGAAAAGGAAGGCTTATGCATAAATCCTTTACCATACAGCCCCTGTTGGAATAAGTTTGGTTATTCTTCGATGACGGTTCCTTTGATTTTAAGGGAAACAACGGATTGGGTTTGGGCATTAGAGGTTACGGTAATGGTTTTTCGAAACATCCCCAGTCGGTTGGTGTCGTAGCGCACCTGAATTTCACCCTTTTCTCCTGGGGCAATCGGGGCCTCGGGCTTTTTGGGGATGGTGCATCCGCAGGAAGAACGCACTTGTTGTATTGATAAGGGCGCCGTGCCGCTGTTGTGAAAGACAAAAGTACGCAGTCCGTCACTGCCTTTGGTCACCGTGCCATAGTCAATCAATTCGGTTTCAAAACTAATTTCGGCCTGATTTGCCGGTGTGTTTTCTTGGGCGTTTAGCCAGACTCCACAAAAAAGACCGAGGATAAGGAGCATTTTTTTCATCATCTAGGACATTAATTCAACAGTTGTAGTATAATTCGAGGTTTTTGTACCATAAAAGAACAACAAATTTTTTGAAGTCCCAACAGGCTTCTTACTTTTGTCATCACGATAGTAAGAAGAAAAGTATGGGTAGGGAAATTCCATCAAAATTTGAATCCACCGAACGGGAACAAATATGGTACGATTACTGGATGATGCACTGCTATTTTCGATCGGTCCCCGATCAACGTACACCCTATACCATAGTCATTCCACCGCCCAATGTAACCGGTGTGTTGCATATGGGACATATGCTCAACAATACCCTGCAAGATATTTTGATTCGCAAAGCGCGCATGCAAGGGTATAACGCCTGCTGGGTGCCGGGTACAGATCATGCGTCGATTGCTACCGAGGCCAAAGTTGTGGCCAAACTCAAAGCCGAGGGGATCGACAAAAAAGACCTCAGCCGGGAGGAGTTTTTAAAACATGCATGGGACTGGACCCATCAATATGGTGGAGTGATCTTGGAACAACTCAAACGCCTGGGCTGTTCCTGTGACTGGGAGCGCACTAAGTTTACCTTGGATGAGGATATGTCTGCTGCCGTCATCAAAACCTTTGTTGACCTGCACGAACAGGGGCTGATTTACAAAGGATACCGGATGGTCAACTGGGATCCGGAAGCGCAAACGACCCTTTCGGATGAAGAGGTGATTTATGAAGAAAAACCCGGACAGCTCTACCACATCAAATATCCGGTAGTCGATTCGGAGGATGTTGTCGTTATTGCCACCACACGGCCCGAAACCTTGTTGGGCGACACTGCCGTTTGTATCCATCCCGAAGACGAACGCTATACCCACTTACAGGGGAAAGAAGTGATGGTTCCCATAGTAAATCGCAAGGTACCGATCATCACCGATACCTATGTGGAACGAGAATTTGGTACCGGATGTTTAAAAGTAACCCCGGCACACGACCCCAACGACAAACTACTGGGTGAAAAACACCAACTCGAGTTTATTGACATATTCAATCCGGATGGCACCCTCAACGCCCAAGGGCTTCACTATGAAGGGCAAGACCGTTTTGAGGTTCGCAAGACCATAGCCAAAGAGTTGGAAGAAAGCGGACTTTTGGTCAAAAAAGAAAATTACAACCACAAGGTAGGCACCTCCGAGCGAACCAAAGCCGTGATTGAACCACGGATTTCCGAACAGTGGTTTTTAAAAATG
>Ga0181572_10000037_pt1 | contig 75473 bp, 73 predicted proteins | sample 101ome_26_FD_133004 | JGI IMG/M metagenome (GOLD analysis project Ga0181572, IMG submission 133004) | Coastal salt marsh microbial communities from the Groves Creek Marsh, Skidaway Island, Georgia - 101408AT metaG (megahit assembly) | ecosystem: Environmental > Aquatic > Marine > Intertidal... | reverse complement strand
GCCGGGAAGATAATGGCTAGCGCCTGACGTTCAGCATTTAACGCCTGCTCAGCTATACGAGACTCACTGATGGCATAGACCACCGTTAGAATTATAGCCACGCAGGCTGCAAAGCCGGCAAGCCTAGCCGCATTACTGATGACGGACTGTCGAATTTCGCTAGACATCACTGGCAGGCCGGGGTTGGGTATAGTAATCAATCAGGGGTGCTGCAAAATTACCGAGCAATACGGCGAAGGCAATGCCATCGGGATAGGCACCCCAGACCCGTATGACATAAGTGACGATACCGATCAAGACGCCGTAAATAATACGGCCTCTGGGTGTGGTTGATGCCGTGACCGGATCCGTTGCTATAAAAAAGGCCCCTAGCATAGTACCGCCACCGAACAGGTGCATTAATGGTGAACCGCCACTGGCTGAACTGCCACCGTCATAAAACAGGGCCGCCATCAGTACCAGGCTGCCTAACATGGCCAGAGGAATTTGCCAGTCGATAATCCGTTTATATAAAAGGACCAAGCCACCCAGTAAAAAGCCGAAGTTTACCCATTCCCAGCCAACACCGGATAATGTCCCGAAAGCAGAATTTTGTGACCAGAATTCACTGACTAACAAAGCACCCCGTTCATTACGAAAGAGGTCGAGTGCAGTCGCGCCGGTAAAAGCGTCTATATCCCGTTCAACACCGAATGGAATTGTCCAGTTGGTCATTTCCAGAGGAAAAGCAATCAGGAGTACGGCATAGGCAACCATGGCAGGGTTAAACAGGTTTTGTCCCAATCCGCCGTATAAGTGCTTGGCAACGACAATCGCAAAAAACATCCCGACGATACCCAGCCACCAGGGAGAATAGGGAGGAATACACAGACCCAGTAAAACGGCAGTGACCAGGGCGCTGTAATCCTTTAGATAAAAAGCCAGACTACGCTTGCGCAGGATCAGAATCAGCGCTTCAAACAACAAGGCCCAGAGACAAAGCCAGACAATATTTAAGAGTGTACCCCAGCCGAAAAATACGGTCAGTGCAAGCAGTCCCGGCAGACAAGCTGCCAGCACCCATAACATAATCAGGGAAGTTGATAAGACCTGATGGTTTTTCGGCAGTTTGATTTTCTTAATTGCCATGCTGAGTATCCGGCGATTTTTCTGTGGCTGTTTTGTTTTTTGCCCGGGCCAGTGCCGCCTGAATTAAATCACTTTGTTTAGCTTTTGCCTGAGCCAGTTCAGCGCGGGCCCGTCGGCGTTGTTCGATCTGGGCTCTTTCTTTAGCCAGACGCTGTTCTCGATAATCGAAACGCTGTTTGATCAGCAATGCCTGTTGCAGTTTTTCATCCTGATCTTTAATGGCCAGTTTTGCCGCCTGATAATATTGCACCAGCGGAATATGGCTGGGACACACGGCATGGCAAAGACCACACTCTATGCAATCCATCAGTCGGTGTTCTCTGGCTTTGTCATAAGCCTTGCCCTGCGCAAACCAGTACAACTGTTGTGGCAATAGATCTACTGGACAGGCATCCACACAAAGTCCGCAGCGGATACAGGCTTGTTCACTCAGACTCTTTTCAGGCGGACTTTTTGACGCTTCGGCATCCACGGTGACAAAGTCGATGCAGTCAACCGGGCAGGGTGCTTCACATAATTCACAGCCAGTGCATTCAGAAGCAATGACACTGTGCATCTGCTGGGCAGCACCAACGATGGCATCAACCGGACAGGCCTGAATACAAAAAGTACAACCGATGCATTCTGCTTCCCGAATTACGGCAACTTTGGGGGCGGTTTCCTCTACCAGGTCGGGGTCAAGTGGGATGGCTTTCACGTCCAATAAATGGGCAAGCTGGTTGATGGTGTTTTCACCACCGGGTGGACAGAGATTAATAGGGGCACCAGAGCTTATGGCCTCGGCATAGGGTTTACAGCCGGGATAGCCACATTGGGCGCATTGTGTTTGTGGTAAGAGTGCATTGATCTGATCAACAAGGGGATTGGTGGTGACTTTAAATTTCTGCACGGCGAAACCAAGCAAGGCACCAAACAAAACGCTGATAATGAGAAGCGCCAGCAGAGGAGATAAGAACGGAGCCAACAATGCTTCCATGTTAGCCATGCTTACACCAGCCCGGTGAAGCCCATGAAAGCCAGTGACATTAAGGCAGCTGTGATCATGGCAATGGAAGCACCCTGGAAAGGCGCAGGAACATCTGCCAGATTGAGCTTTTCCCTGAGTGCTGCAAACAGAATTAGCACTAATGAAAAGCCCAGTGCTGCACCAAAACCGTAAAAGGCCGATTCAATAAAATTATTGCCGGCATTGATGTTTAGCAAGGCAACGCCCAGCACGGCGCAATTTGTTGTAATAAGTGGTAAAAAAATACCCAGTATCTTGTGCAGAAGCGGCGAGGTTTTCAGCATCAGTATTTCAGTAAAATTTACCAGGGCTGCAATGACAACAATAAAAGCGATTGTCCGTAACCAGGTGATATTCAGTGGAATTAACAGGTAGTGATAGATGATGTAAGACACCATGGATGCGAGGGTCAGAACAAAGGTTGTCGCCGCCGACATGCCGATGGCAGTTTCAACTTTATTTGAAGACCCCATGAAAGGACAGAGTCCCAGAAATTGCACCAGGACGAAATTGTTTACTAGGATAGCGCTGATCAGGAGGATAATGATTGCACTCATATTCTGCGCTCGTGTTTGGGACTCTGAATTTGTTGTCTTCTATCTTGCCTTTTATTGACCTTCTACTTACCTTGTATTAGCTCAATCATGTAGCCATCAGGATCTTTAACAAAAGCGATGACAGTTTTTCCATGCATCATGGGTCCTGCGGGCCTGACAACTTCACCACCCTTGGCTGCAATTTCGTCGCAGGCCTTGTAGGCATCATCGACAGCAATAGCAATATGACCATAGGCATTGCCCATGTCGTAAGAGTCAGTTTCCCAATTGTGTGTGAGCTCAAGGACGGTATTGCTGCTTTCGTCGCCGTAACCCAAAAATGCCAGGGTAAACTTACCATCGGGAAATTCCATATGGCGAAGCAATTGCATATTAAAAATATTGGTATAAAAATCGATGGATTTTTCCAGGTCAGTGACTCGAAGCATGGTATGTAAAATGCGCATGAAGGCCTCTTTTTTCAGTGAGATGTGATTAAGTTCCTAGTGGAATTATGCCAATAATGAGAGACTTTAACCATGGGGGATATACAAAGTAACGAAGTACAGCTATGGCTTGTAGAAGATCAGCAAATCACTGAGCAGTCTTTACTCGATGAATATAAGGCTTTGCTTAATGCTGAAGAGCAAACACGTTATGAGCGTCTGAACTTTCCCAAACATCAAAGACAATTTTTAGTTTCCCGGGCTTTGTTAAGAACGGTGCTCGGGAAATATCTTCAGCGGCCTCCCGAGAGTCTGGTTTTTGCAAGAAATGCCTACGGAAAACCGAGAATTGCCAGCTTTGAAAAACCTTTGCCAATCAGTTTTAACCTTTCGCATACCAATGGACTGAGTGTGTTAGCTGTAACGCCGGGCGATGATCTGGGAGTTGATGTTGAATACCTGACCCGCAAGGTGGACATCCTGAAACTGGCGCAACGTTTCTTTTCCAAACAGGAATACGATGAACTGGCTGCACTGCATGTTAAAGATTTCGATGAGCGTTTTTTCAGGCTATGGACCTTGAAAGAAGCTTATATCAAGGCTTGTGGCATGGGATTGGCAATTCCGCTGAAGGATTTCAGTTTTAGCTTTAAGCAGGACGAAATAGCAGTCAGTTTTGCAGAACAACGCAACGATGAGCCTGCAGCCTGGCATTTCTGGCAATTTGTTTATCAATCCAGGTTTCAGTTGGCTCTGGCGCAAAAATTAAGCCGGAAAGCGGCGCGTAAGAAGTTAGTAGCCAGACAGGGCAAGCCGCTGGAGGATTTTTCAACATTTGAAATAGTCGGACTTAAACATAGCGTCTAAGGCTTTTCTTCTTCGTATTCTGTCTGGCAATTCCAGCAAATGGCAAACTGACCGGCGTTTTCTTCACCACAGTTTTTGCATAGCCACGGCTTGTTCTCTTGAGGCTTTTCAAGTTGATCCTGAATGATTGCTTTGGCTTGTTCATAATCTTCATCATGAGCAAGCCACAGTTCCAGTAAAGTATTGCCGATACCAAATTCTGCCCCCATGGTATTACCAAAATCATTTTTTACATGGCAATCGATATCATGCATGGCCAGAATATTTTTTACCGAATAGACCAGTCCACGGTTTTCATGTTGATAGATCAAGCGCATTTGATGGCTTCAGTTGAGTTTGGCGCCACAGTAATAACAGGTATTTTTATTGGCAGGAACGGCTCTGTTGCAAGAGGAACAGTTGATTGTCTCATTGGCGCGGGCTTCCAGTGCATTTTTTTTGGCAGAAATTTTTTCCTGCAAGGCATTGCTGTCAAAACTGCTTTGCTCGGCTATTAACTCCCAGAGGGTATCAAGAGTAAAAGTCAGCTCATTTATTTTTTTCTCTAACTGAACAATTCTGAAATTGGCGGTATCCAGTTCGCTAGTGAAAGATTTTTCACTGTCCTGAGAGGTTTTAAACAAAAATCCGAGCATGAAACGACTCCCTGAGTTGTGTGAATATTATTTTTAGGACAGATCACCTGGACGTTTTAACTGCAATAAATGGCCGGATTGATAAGTGATTCTGTTTGTATCGGCAGGTAACGCTATTTGGGCAAAACTGGCAGTCGTCATCAGTTTGCCATCCCCGGTATAACTCAATTCATCTTGTGGACATAGATACTCGACAAGTCCATCAAGTCCAGGATTATGTGCCACCAGCATAACAGTATTGTATTTATTTAAAAATTTTATACTTTCCGATAACAGCACCATATGATTGGCATGGTAAAGCTCTTCTTTCCAATAGATATCCATTGAATCGAATTCCAGATTAAGGCACACATTCATAATGGTTTCGCGTGTCCTGGCGGAGTGAGAACTGACGATACAATCAGGAATAAGCCGGTTTTTCTGCATCCATTTCCCGATAGCCAGACTGTCTCGTTCTCCCCTTTGGTTGAGTGGCCGCTCGTGGTCAGAAACAGGTAGGTTCCAGTCCGATTTAGCATGCCTGAGTAAATAAAGTTGCTTGGTCATTTCGCTTTTTGCCAGACAATAAGCTCATGGCTGAGCCATTGTTTGCTTAAACATTTTTGTAAGGCGTGCCCACCATACAGCATCTGCAAGTATGGCTTCTTTAGAGAAAGCTTATTGGTGAATTTAAGTAGCAGACTTATTAAATAGTCACGCGGTCTGTTCAGTTCCAGATAGGGTGTGAGGTTTTGTCTGTCAATCTGTTTAAAACCAAGCTGAGCTGCGTATTTATCAACTTGTTGTGGGGTGCAAAGTGAAGAAATTAACCAGCCCTGACGGAAGCGGTCTAGCCAGGTAGTGGCTTTTTTATCCTGCAGAAGTTTCTCATCGGTCAGAAAATCATCACAAATGACCAGAAAGCCGCCGGGCTTAATCAGAGAGCTGGCCTGATGAAAAAAAGCGGCAGCACTTTGGGCATGGACAAAAGATTCAATGGAAAAAACCAGATCAGCTTGCTGCAAATTACCGGGCAGTTTACAAAAGTCAGCTTGAATACATTGTAATTTTTCTGAGAAGTCATGCTTATGGATACGCTGATTGGCGAGTTTGCATTGCTCTTCACTGATTGTAATGCCAAGCCCTGTTACTGGCATCTGGGATTTAATATAGCAAAGACTGGAAGCTACACCACAACCCAGATCTACAATATGAGGCCGGTGGTTTGCATGGTGTTTAAGTAAGAGTCGGCAAATCTGGTCATCAACATAATGCAGTGCTTCCGCACGGGTGCTTACACCATAGGCCCAGATAGCACGATGGATGCTGCCTTCCGAGGAATGACCCAGTTTCAGAAAAAGGCCAGTGTTTTCATTATAAAAACGCTGTATATGCTCGCTGAGAGTAATATTAGACATCTGCGAGTAAGTTTACTCGAAGCGGCGTCAATAAATAAACGCAAAAATAGTTAAGTAATGCGCAAACCAGCCACGGCACCTTCGTGGGGTTCCAGCAGATAGATTTCCTGGCCTTTACCGGCAGCCAGTATCATGCCTTCGGACACGCCGAATTTCATTTTGCGGGGTTTCAGGTTGGCGACCAGTACAGTGTACATGCCATTGAGCTTTTCCGGCTCATAGGCGGATTTGATACCGGAGAAAACGGTACGGGTTTGTTGTTCGCCCTGAGCATTCAGGCCGAGATCAAGGGTGAGTTTGAGTAACTTGTCGGCACCTTCCACATGCTCCGCCTGAATAATTCTGGCTATGCGCAGGTCAACTTTGGCAAAGTCAGGAAACTCTATTTCAGCGGAAATGGGGTCATTGGCTAGCGGACTGTCGACAGCACTGCTGGCTGGTTTTTCCTGCTCGCCCAGACTTTCTTTACTGGCTTCTACCATAGCGTCTACCTTTGAATTTTCTACACGGGTCATTAAGGGGGTAAATTTATTAATCTGATGGTCAAGTAACAGATTATCCGCATCCTGCCACTGTAACGCTTCTATGTTAAGGAATTCTTCCACCTGTGCTGCAATGCCTGGCAGAACCGGTTTTAAATAAATCATCAGCAGTCGAAACAGATTGATGCCAGTTGAGCAAATATCCTGAACTTCAGGCGAATTGGGGTTTTCTTTGGCCAGTACCCAGGGCGTTTTATCAGCAATATATTGGTTGGCTTTGTCGGCCAGGGTCATGATCAGTCGTATAGCTTTGCCGAATTCACGCTGCTCGTAAAGTGCAGCGATTTCAGCGGCGGCCTGCTGACATTCCGCAGTCAATTCGGGTTCTGAGTCTTGTACAGACAATTTGCCAGCAAATCCTTTGTTGATAAAACCTGCACAGCGGCTGGCAATATTGACGACTTTGCCAACGACATCCGAATTTACTCTCTGTACAAAATCGTCCAGATTTAAATCCAGATCGTCAGGACTGCTGCCAAGCTTGGCGGCAAAGTAATAGCGTAAATATTCCGGATCAAGAAACTGTTTATAGGTTTCAGCCATAATAAAAGTGCCGCGTGATTTCGACATCTTTTGCCCATTGACGGTCAGAAAACCATTAACCGAAATACCGGTTGGTGTTCTGAAGTCTGAGGTCAGTAACATGGCGGGCCAGAACAGGGCATGAAAATTAATAATGTCCTTGCCGATAAAATGCCAGAGCTCAGACTTGGCGTCTTTGCTCCAGTAGTCATCAAAATTCAGATCAGTACGACTGTCGCAGAGTTTCTTGAAGCTGGCCATATACCCGATTGGGGCATCCAGCCAGACATAAAAATATTTGCCGGGTTCCCCCGGAATTTCAAAACCGAAATAGGGGGCATCACGGCTGATATCCCATTCCTGCAAGCCACTATCCAGCCATTCGGCCAGTTTGTTGGCAACAGATGTGGGCAGGGTGCCGCTGCGGGTCCATTCTTTCAGAAAGTCAGAAAAATCCGGCAGCTTAAAGAAAAAATGTGTGGATTCTTTTTCTATTGGTGTTGCGCCGGAAATGGTTGAACGCGGATTGATTAAATCGGTCGCATTATAGGTAGAACTACAGACTTCACAGTTATCACCGTACTGATCTTCAGCTTTACATTTCGGGCACTGACCTTTAATAAAACGATCAGATAAAAACAAACCTTTTTCTGGATCATAGAGTTGAGTGATCTTGCGTTCACTGATATGTCCGTTAGCTTTGCAACGCTCATAAATCAAGGAGGAAAATGTTTTGTTTTCCTCAGAGTGAGTGCTGTGGTAAATATCGAAATCCACCAGAAAATCAGCAAAGTCACGTTGATGTTCCAGATTGACCGCATCAATGAATTCTTCCGGTGATATGCCGGCTTTTTCTGCACTCAGCATAATGCCGGTACCGTGGGCATCGTCTGCACAGACATAACTGCAGTTATTACCCTGCATACGCTGAAAACGCACCCAGATATCAGCCTGAATGTAACCCAGCAAATGCCCCAAATGGATAGGGCCATTGGCATAAGGCAGGGCGTTGGTAACCAGTATATTTCTTTTGCTCAAAATTAATTCTCAGTAATTTGCTTAAATAATATAAATTCTTGCTAAAACAATCCTTGTATTTGTCCTTCCGCGTTGACTGAAATATTTTCAGCGGAGGGAACTTTCGGTAAGCCCGGCATGATCATGATATCGCCACAGACAGCAACAATAAATTCGGCCCCGGCGGCAAGGCGTAATTCCCGAATCGGCACCACATGATTACTGGGGGCTCCCATCAATAAAGGATCGGTAGAAAAACTGTATTGGGTCTTGGCCATGCAGATTGGAAAGTCAGGATATTGCTCCTGATAAGCATCAAACTGCCGGCGTACTTTCATGTCTGCAACGATGTCGGAGGCCCCATAAATTTCACGGGCAATACATTGGGCCTTTTGCCAGAGTGTTAAATCATTATCATATAAATAACGAAAATCGGAGGTATCGTTCTCAGCCAAATCCACTACCGCTTCTGCCAAGGCACTTGCTCCAGCTCCGCCCTGCGACCAATGGGTACATTCAAACACACTCAGGTTCAGATTCTCACAACATTCACGGATCAGACTGATTTCAGCATCGGTATCAGCGTCAAAATGGTTAATCGCAACAGTAACAGGCACGCCAAACTTGCGCACATTATTCACATGCCGTTCCAGGTTAGAGAGACCTTTTTGTAATGCTTGCAAATCTTCAGAACTAAGTTTGTCTTTTGCCAGCCCGCCATGCATTTTCAGTGCACGGACCGTGGCGACGATGACGGCAACGGCTGGCTTTAAACCGGCTTTGCGGCATTTGATGTCAAAAAACTTCTCAGCACCCAGATCTGCGCCAAAGCCTGCTTCCGTCACCACATAGTCGGCCAGTTTCAAAGCCGTACTGGTTGCCATCACAGAGTTGCAGCCATGCGCGATATTACCGAAAGGACCACCATGGACAAATGCCGGCGTTGCTTCCAAGGTTTGCACCAGGTTGGGAATCAGTGCATCTTTCAGCAAGGCCGTCATCGCGCCATCGGCTTTGAGGTCTCTGGCAGTGACAGGCTGCAAGTCACGTGTGGTACCGATGACAATTTTAGCCAGACGCTTTTGTAGATCTTCAAGATCAGTGGCCAGACAGAGTATTGCCATGATTTCGGATGCAACGGTAATATCAAAGCCACTTTGCCGTGGAAATCCATTACCTGGTCCACCCAAACCCAGAGCAATATCGCGCAGCGCACGATCATTCATGTCGACTACCCGGCGCCAGGTGATACGACGACTGTCGATGCCCAGTTCGTTTGACCAGTGGATATGATTATCAATCATGGCGGCGAGTAAATTATGGGCAGCACCGATGGCATGAAAGTCGCCGGTAAAGTGTAGGTTGATATCTTCCATCGGCACCACTTGTGAAAAGCCACCCCCGGCAGCGCCCCCCTTCATGCCGAAGCAGGGCCCGAGACTGGGTTCACGCAAACAGATAGCTGTACGTTTACCTATTCGGCTCAGGGCATCGCCCAGACCAACAGTGGTGGTGGTCTTGCCTTCTCCGGCAGACGTAGGAGAGATTGCTGTGACCAGGATCAGTTTCCCGTCTGTGTTATCTTGTACTGACTTAATAAAATCGTAGTCCAGCTTGGCTTTATCAGGGCCATATTGACGCAATGCAGTTACAGGGATATCCAGTTTAGCGCCTATATCGACGATGGGCCCGCTTATTGCAGCCTGGGCAATTTGAATGTCAGAAGCTTGAGTCATAGCCGGGTCTGTTGTGGCAGTTAAACTGGATAGGTGCTGATAAAGGCGGCGATTCTAGCAGTTTTAGGGGCTTAATTTAAGTCAAAGGGTGAAGAAGTATAAGTTCTTAAACAAGCAATAAATCATTAATTTTGTATAATCTTTCGAGTTAGTGTATTAAAAAAAGGTTACAGGTAATGCTTGGGCTAACTAGAAACTTATTATTCATTTTATCGTTTGTTCCGCTATTTGCTGTCGCACAGATCCCCTATGACAGGGACTATCCTGTGATGAATTACACCGATGCGGAAACCAGCGATGCCGTCAGTCAGTTATTCGCCGATATTGCCGCAGGCAGGGTGCAGCTTGAACATCGTGGTGAGCGTGGTTATCTGGAGTCTTTGCTTGCTCTGCTTAATATAGATGATTCTTCTCAATTACTGGTTTTTTCCAAAACTGCCCGTAAAAGCCGCTTTGTCTCGCCTGACACGCCGCGTGCGATTTATTTTAATGATGAGGTTTATGTGGGCTATGTACCGGAAACCAATAGCCTGGAAGTAGCAGCAATGGATCCGCTTCTGGGGCCGGTATTTTTCGATGTGCCACAGAATGTTGAAAGGCCCCTGGTTCTGGAACATGAGACCAGCCGGTGTTTACGCTGCCATGACACGATGAGTAATACGGGGGGCGGTACGCCACGTTTTATGACCAGTTCAAGACTGGTAGACAGTAACGGTGAGATTGCATCACATGAAGTCAGTGTGATTATGCAGGACAGCACACCTTTAAGGCAGCGCTGGGGTGGCTGGTATGTCACTGGTTTGCATGGCGAGCAGGAGACTATGGGCAACCTCATGTTTGAAGGCCGGGCCAGATCTGTCAGTGAATTAGATTTGCTGGCTAATGGGAATAAAACGGATTTGAGTACTATGTTTAACACGGCTCCGTATCTAACAGAGCATAGCGACATTGTTGCCTTGCTGGTGATTCAGCATCAGATCGAAGTACAAAACACCATGACCAAGGCAGCATGGGATTATCGTCAGTTATTGGCAGAAGCAGGCAATGTCAGCACGGAAAAAGTCGCGGAACTGGCGCAGCCGGTTGTTGATGTGCTTTTTATGAAGAACGAGGCACCTTTGGGGGATCGTATTCAGGGACTGTCGGGTTTTACTAAATATTTTCAGAGTCTGGGACCTTTTGATAACAACAGCCGCTCCCTGAGGGATCTGGATTTAAACTCCCGCGTGTTCAAATACCCGCTGAGTTATCTGATTTATTCGGATGCTTTTGCTGCTTTGCCTGAAGCCTTGCACAACTACATTGTTCAGGCCATTCAACAGGTACTGACAGCCGACACGGATCAGATGGAATACGCTCATCTTAATGCGCAAACCCGAGCGACAATTCTGGAAATTGTAAATACCACAGCCCCCGGCTTTTTTCTGTGATCGTTGAAGCTGATCGGTTAGAATTCCTGCTTTTCTTATTGTTACGGGGGCAACATGCAGTTACTGGATGGCAAGGCAACATCTGAACAATTAAAAGCTGAAATTGCTGAAAAAGTTGCTGCCATTAAAGCCGTCAATGGCAAGGTGCCGCATCTGGCCGCCGTTATCGTTGGCGATGATGGTGGCAGTCATACCTATGTCAATAATAAGGTGCGTACCTGTGAGCAACTGGGTTTTGATTCAACGCTGATTGCGTTACCGGAAGAAACCACTGAAGCTGAATTGCTGCAAAAAGTCGATGAGCTGAATAACAATGATGACATAGATGGCTTTATCGTACAGGTTCCCTTGCCCGCACATATTGATGAAGACAAAGTCACTGAAGCTATCAATCCCGAAAAAGATGTTGATGGCTTCCACCCGGAAAATCTCGGACGCATGATGCTGGGGTTACCGACTTACATTTCGGCAACACCGAATGGCATTCTGGAATTATTAAAACGCAACAACATTACTACCTCAGGTAAACATTGTGTTGTGGTCGGGCGCAGTAATATTGTTGGTACCCCTATGTCAATTTTGATGTCGCGTAATGCCGAGCCAGGAAACTGCACCGTGACCATGGTGCACAGTCGCACGCAAAATATGCGTGAAATTTGCGCCAGTGCCGATATTTTAATCGTTGCTATCGGTAAGCCTGAGTTTGTCAAAGCAGACATGGTCAAACAGGGTGCAGTGGTTATTGATGTTGGGACAACACGCGTACCGGATGCCAGCAAGCCAAAAGGTTTTGCGCTGAAAGGCGATGTGGACTTTGATAATGTAAAAGATAAATGCAGTTTTATTACGCCGGTTCCGGGCGGGGTCGGGCCGATGACCATTGCGTCGCTTATGCAGAACACCCTGCTGGCAGTTGAGCGTAAAAATAAAACCTGAGTGAATAAAATGACTGAGCCTCTAACAGCCTTAAAACCCTTCATAGCCAAAGTCAGTGATGCCAAAGTGCTGAGCTTTGATGAAGCCTGCGAAGCGTTTGAAATTATTATGAGTGGTGGTGCAACGCCTGCCCAAATTGCCGGCTTTCTGGTCGCGCTGCGTATGCGCGGAGAAAATGTTGATGAGCTTAGTGCGGCAGTAAAAATTATTCGTGCCAAAGCCCTGCCGGTTAAGGCGCCGGATAATGCTATCGATATTGTTGGCACGGGTGGTGATGGTTCAGGCACCTTGAATATTTCTACGGCAACAGCCATCGTTGTGGCTGGTTGCGGTGTTCCTGTAGCCAAACATGGCAATCGTGCACTGTCATCCAAATCGGGCGCTTCAGATGTGCTGTCTGCACTAGGTCTTGATCTTGAAGCGCCAATGGAAAAAATTGAGCAGGCTATCGCTGAGGCAAATATCGGCTTTATGCTGGCGCCACGGCATCACAGTTCATTTAAATATGTGGGTCCGGTGCGAGTGGAACTTGGTATACGTACCATGTTTAACATTTTAGGTCCCCTGTGTAATCCTGCCGGTGTAAAACGTTATCTGTTGGGTGTGTATAGCAAGGATTGGGTTAAACCCATGGCTGAAGTGCTGGCCAGGTTAGGCTGTGAAAAAGCCTGGGTGGTGCATGGCGCAGATGGTCTGGATGAATTAAGCACCACCGGCCAGAATTATATTTGTGAAGTAAATGGTAAGAGCATAAAAGAGTTGAATATTGGTCCTGCGGATGCAGGCTTGCCGCAGGCAACACTGGAACAACTTAAAGGCGGCGATGCTGCTTATAATGCTGAGCGTCTAGAGTCCCTATTAAAGGGTGAAAAAGATGCTTACCGGGATATCGTTTTGTTTGGCACGGCTGCCGCTTTGTTGGTATCGGATAAAGTTTCGGATTTGCAGGCCGGGGTGCAGATGGCGACAGAATCGATAGATAGTGGCAAAGCATCACAGGCGCTGGAAAAACTGGTCAGTATTTGTCAAAACTAGATTGCTCCTTTTCACTCCTAAGGTAAACTTTTCTCGTTGTCAGCCGTTAAAGCTATATTTACAGAGAGAAGATTTCTCTTTATTTCCATTATTACAGGTGTATTCTTAGCAACTCTTAAGCAATAGGCTTTAGTTAGATATCGCTAACAGGCTATTTTTAAAGGAAAAATATGAGTTCCGAACAAGACAGTAAAACAGGAGAAAGCTTTATACCCGCAGCTAGAAAAAAGGGTAAAAAAGGCGTTGTCGGTCTAGTGGTTTTCATTGTATTTGTCGCAGCAGGCAGCTACTACTGGTTAAACAGGGATGACGATGTTGTTGAGACTCAGCCTTTGTTAACACCGGTTAGAATTGGCGATATTGAAAATACGATTGCCGCTACAGGCAGTTTGAAACCTTTTGAAACCGTTGAAGTTGGTGCCCAGGTTTCAGGTCAATTGCTGAGACTATATGTTGAGGCCGGCGATCTGGTTGAGGAAGGTCAGTTGCTGGCTGAAATTTATGCCAATCAGCAGGAGCAACGTGTCGAGTCGAGTCGTGCAAATTTAGCGGGTCAGGAAGCGCAGCTAGAATCCAGAATTTCAGCATTGGAACTGGCTCAGGCGAATGCTGACCGGCAGCGTCGTTTAATGGCTGCTGATGCGACCAGTCAACTGGATTTTGATAATGCCATGAATCAACTGGCGGCAGCCCAGGCTAATCTGACTCAGGCACAGCGTCAGATAGACCAGAGCCGGGCCAATCTGGATATTGAAGAGCAGGAACTTGCATTTACCCGCATTGTAGCGCCAATTTCTGGAACGGTAGTTTCAGTAGCGATGACTGAGGGACGTACACTGAATGCTGTGCAACAGGCGCCAACCATCCTTACTATCGCAGACTTAACCAAGATGTCAGTTGAGGCGGAAATCTCTGAAGCTGATATCGGCAGTCTCAAGAACGGCATGGAGATTTATTTTACAACGCTTGGCGGAGGTAATCGTCGCTGGAACAGCACCTTGAGACAAATATTGCCACAACCCACTATCACCAATAATGTTGTGCTCTATACTGGGCTGTTTGATATAGAAAATATTGACGGCGCGTTACTACCTGAAATGACGGCACAGGTTTATTTCGTCACTTCTGCCGCCAGAGATGTATTAACAGTTCCAATAGGCGCCTTAACTTTTCTGGATAACGGTCCGGCCTCTGCCGGGTCAGGCTTTAATGACATCATGGCGAATGCAGGCGGGCGGCAAGGCCCCTTTGCCGGAGCCCGTGGCGGCGTTATTCAGGATGGCGCCGGGTCAGCGTTTAATGCCGGCAGACAACGGCCTGCTGGAAACAGGGCAGGGACAACACAGCTTGCAACAGTTCAGGTGCAGTTGAATGATGGTTCCTTTGAGGAAAGAGAGATCATAGTCGGCTTGACCAGTCGCGTTGCTGCTGAAGTTATCTCTGGATTACAGGTAGGAGAGCTGGTTGTTTCCGGTGTTGTACAGGGTAATGTCAATGGCATAGACCGTGATCAATTAAGAAGTGCTTTGGGTATACCCGGGAGGCGCTAGCTAAATGAGCACTTCTTTGCTTTATTCAGCCGAGGGTTCAGAACCTGGCAGGCAAGCCGAAACTGATGTTGTTGCCCCGGCAACAGCAACGGCAATTCCCCTTATAGAGCTGCAAGGTGTCGTGCGCATTTTCACCACTGGTGGCGGTGTTGAAGTGCGTGCTTTACGTGGTGTTGATTTAAAAATTTATCCTGGTGAGTTCCTCGCCATTGTTGGGCAATCGGGTTCCGGTAAATCGACCTTAATGAATATTTTGGGTTGCCTGGATCGCCCGACGGCAGGCAAGTATCTGTTTGCCGGCAGGGATATTGAAAGCTTTGATGCTGATGGCCTTGCCTGGCTGCGCCGGGAAGCCTTTGGCTTCGTTTTCCAAAGCTACAATCTTCTGGGTTCAGAGTCTGCACTGGAAAATGTTCAGGTGCCGGCAGTTTATGCAGGCATGAGTGCCCATGAACGCGAGATACGCGCCGAGTCATTATTAAGTGCTCTGGGACTTGGTGAGCGAATGGATCATAGACCTTCCCAGTTGTCAGGTGGTCAGCAGCAAAGGGTGTCGATTGCCAGGGCAATGATGAATGGCGGCAATGTTATTCTGGCTGATGAACCGACGGGGGCTCTGGATACACAAAGCGGCATAGAAGTCATGGAGCTGCTGGAAGATCTGGCCTCCAAAGGACACACCGTCATACTGATTACACATGATCAGGAGGTTGCGGCACACGCTGACCGGATTATTGAGTTTCGCGATGGAGAGATCGTCAGCGATTCCGGTCCGAAAGCAGCTAATATTGATCCAAAAAATAATGCCAAATTACGTGAACTTTTCATGAGCCGTAAGGCATCGTCAATGTTGACCGGCACCGGTGAAGCCATCCGTATGGCATTACGTTCACTCAAGGCAAATATCTTCCGTACCATGCTGACCCTGCTTGGGATTGTTATTGGTGTTTCCTCAGTCGTTGCCATGCTGGCTATCGGTGAAGGTGCACAACAGGAAATCATTCAGATCATGAACCAGCTGGGAACCAATGTGGTGACAGTGAGACCCGAGCGTTTGCCAGGCTCATTCCGCAGTATGCCATCAACCCTGACATTGGAAGATGCCGCTGCCGTAGGTGCGAATATCCCGAATATTGTGGCTGCTATTCCACAAATGCAAAATCGCAACTCCAATGTCCGCTTTGGCCGCAATGACACCCAGACCTCTGTTGTGGCAACGACGGGTGATATGCCTGAGGTGGAATCATGGCCACTGGCCCAGGGCGTATTTTTCACCAATGCAGACAGTGACGATATTGCCAGTGTTGCCGTACTGGGTTCTGAGGCCAGAGCAGATCTGTTTCCGGATGGTCAGGATCCGCTTGGCGAGTATATTCTGATAGGCAATATTCCGTTTCAGGTCATCGGTATCCTGACTTCAAAAGGCGCGCAGGGTTTTAATAATCCGGATGATTCCATCTATATTCCATTTAAAACCGGGGCTGTCCGGGTATTTGGCAAGAACGAGGCTGATGAAATCAGGGTGTTAATTGATGATGTTGAACAAATTGACCAGACTGAACAAAACATACTTGAATATCTGACGGCCCTACATGGTACGCAGGATATGAGAATGTTCCAGAATACTTCCATGCTGGAATCCGCTTCTGAATCGCAGGAAACGTTCACCCTTTTACTGGGTTCAGTCGCGGCCATTTCTCTGCTTGTTGGTGGTATCGGCGTCATGAACATCATGCTGGTCTCCGTGACAGAACGCACGCGGGAAATCGGTGTGCGCATGGCAACCGGTGCAAGACAGAGCGATATTCTGTCGCAGTTTTTATCAGAAGCCATAGTGGTTTCCTGCTTTGGTGGTGTTATTGGTATTGTTTTAGGCATAACAATAGGTCTTGTATTGCAGCGTTTTGACGTTGCCATTTATTTTTCCAGCACTCCAATGTTGCTGGCCTTTACCTGTTCAGTGACCACCGGATTAATTTTTGGTTTTGCGCCAGCCAGAAAGGCATCCAGGCTTGATCCGGTGGTAGCGCTGGCTAATGAATAATTTATTAAAAGTAAAACTTACTGTTGTCGGTATGAAAGTTAATTTGTTAATCGTTTTAGTGGTTTTCGGCTTAAGTGGCTGTGTGTCTGTCGAGGTGCCAGAGATTCTGGATACTGATGTCCCTGAAAACTGGGTCGGTCCACAGGTTGAGGGGGCGGAAGTCTGGCCAACTCTAATCTGGTGGGAAAGTTTTCAGGATGATGAGCTGAATACGATTGTACAGTCGGTCAGACAGAACAATCTTGATCTGCAAAATAATCGGCGCAATCTGGAAGCAGCACAAATTGCCTTGCGCGAAGCCGGCTTTAATTTATTGCCGATACCTGCTGTCAGGATAGGCACAGGCGCGCTTTACACCGATAATTTGGGTGCTTCCGAACTGGATAATAACCCTAACAGTCCGGTTGATCTGACCGGGTCCTTTACCTATAACGACATTCTCAGCAGACCTGGGACTTTTGAGGGGGCTTTCGCTGATTATCAGTCGCGTCGTGCTCAGGTAGCCAATACCGCATTGAACACGCTTGGAACGGCTGCCTCAACTTATTTCCAGGTTTTACTGATCCGTGATCAGATTCTGGCAGCCCAGCAAAACCTGGCCAATGCCGAGGCAATAGGGGAGATTACCCAGGCCAGGGTTGATGCCGGTGTTGCTGTTCCCATTGATGCTTTGCAACAGCAAATCGCCATACAACAGCAGCGCGCAAATATTCGCAGTCTGCAACAGAATGAGTTATCTGCTCTGGCGTCACTGGCACTGCTGTTGGGCATTTCAGTGCAGGAATTTGATATCAACGGAAATACACTGGAAAACATACTGGTACCTGTTTTGCGGCCGGGCATTCCATCTGAATTGTTACGTCGACGTCCTGATCTGGTACAGGCAGAAGCTGAACTACAAAGAGCGGCAGTGCAGGTAGAGTTAAGCCGACTAAACTTCTTTCCATCCATTTCTTTAACGGGTAGCGCCAATGCTTCAAGTACTTCGCTTAGTGAATTAATTTCGTCGCCGGATACGGTGATCAATATCGGCACTGATCTAAGTCAGCTCTTGCTGGATAACGGTGCGCGTAGACGCGGGCTTGAACAAAACAGGCTGGCTCTGGAAAACAGTCTGAATAACTATCGTGAATCCGTTATCAGTGCCTTTAACGAAATTGAAGTCCTGTTGAGTAATATTCAGTTACTGCAGGAGTTGGGAGTGGTAGCAGCGCGACAACTGGCGCAGGCGGAGGAGTCATTCCGGCTGGCAGAGGTACGTTATGCGGAGGGTGTTGCCGATTACCAGACTGTTCTGACCGCGCAAAATACGTTGTTTTTTCAACGTACAGTCCTATTGAACAACAAGATTCAGCAGCTTAATTCTATGGTTGGCTTCTACCAGGCTTTAGGTGGTGGCTGGGATGCAGACGATGAGGCAACGATGTCAATTGCCAGTGAATAAGTCCAGTTACGGCCTTTTATTGATAAATTCTTTCTTTTTACTCTCTAAGTTATTTAATTGATGGAATTTTTCGGCGATTTTGTGTTCTAAATTTTGGACATTCAGAAGCTGGGCGTATATTCTCCACATTGTTGTCATAAATACTTAACGTTGGCTTGGCTAAAAGCCTGAATATAGGTGTTATCACTATAAATGGTTAACGATATCACCCTGAAAGATCATACTCAGGAAAGGCGGATTTTTCTGTCCCGCTTACTTATCGGCGCCAGTATTGCAACTTTTCTGATTGCACTTCTCATATCAAGACTTATCTATCTGCAAGTTTATCAACACGAGTATTACTCGACAGTTTCGGATAGCAACCGAATCTATAGTCAGGCCATCGCGCCAACCCGTGGGCTAATCTATGATCGTAATGGCGTTTTACTCGCCGATAACAAGCCCAGCTTTAACTTAACGGTAATTCAGGAAAACGTCAGGGATATGGATGCCAGCATCAACCTGATTCAAAACCTGATTGAGCTGCCTGAGCAGGAAGTTGAAGCATTCAAACAGCGTTTACGTCGACGCGGCGTACCATTTTCTTCGGTGCCCTTGGCTTATGCCTTAAGTGAAGAAGAGATTGCCCGCCTGGCAGTTAACCAGTTTCGGCTTCCCGGTTTTCAGGTTGAAGCGCAGTTGGTCAGATCTTATCCTCTGGGTGCGCCGATAGCGCATGCCCTGGGTTATCTTAGCAGTATTACCGAAGAAGAATTACGTAATTTGAATGCCGAACAATACCGTGGCACTCATCAGATTGGTAAAACAGGGGTAGAACGCTTTTATGAATCTCTGCTGCATGGACAGGTAGGTTATGAAACCGTAGAAAAGAATGCCCGTGGCCAGATTATGAACGTGCTCGACCGCATTGATCCGGTTCCCGGTGAAAATCTGGTCTTGCATCTGGATAGCCAATTACAGCTGGCAGCCTGGGATGCACTGGGAGATTACCGAGGTGGAGTGGTCGCTTTGGATGTGGCAACCGGTGGCGTTCTTGCCATGGTCAGTAAGCCGGCGTTTGATCCTAATCTTTTTGTTGGTGGCATCAGTCAGTCGGAATATACAGCACTGAATGATCCCATTGAGACACCATTGTTTAATCGGGCTTTGGCTAAATATGCTCCCGGCTCAACGGTAAAACCTTTTATTGGTCTGGCTGGTCTCGATTTTGGTGTAAGAACTAGAGATTATCAGGTCCGGGATCCAGGCTATTTTCGTCTGGAAGGTGACAGCCATATTTATCATGACTGGACCTGGTGGCTTACAGAAACCGGTCATGATCAGGTGAATCTGGCCAAGGCTATTTATCAGTCCTGTGATATTTATTTTTGGGATATGGCGGTGGATTTGGGTATAGACCGGATGGCTGAATTCATGGCCAAATTTGGTTTTGGCCAAAATACCAGCGTCGATATTTCTCAGGCCAACCCGGGAACCTTGCCGTCCAGAACCTGGAAAATGGAAACCTTAGGGCAGCCCTGGTATCCCGGTGAGACACTGAATTCTGCTATTGGGCAGGGTTATACCGAAGCCACGCCATTACAGCTGGCAACGGCAACCATGGTATTGGCAAACAAAGGGCATTGGCAGCAACCCATTCTGCTCAAGAGGGTGGGCTTATTAAACCAGGATATTCAGCATGAAAGTGCTATTCCGGATGTGACTTTACAAAATCCTGATGACTGGAACTTTATTCATCAGGCCATGCAGGATGTTGTCCATAAGGATGATGGCGGCTACCGCAATAACGGGACAGCCTATCCCTATATTTCCATGCTTGAAAAAATGCCTTATCACATGGCAGGGAAATCAGGAACTGCTCAGGTCGTTGGCATGGCCGCAGATTTTGATAATGATGCCGAGGTGCCGGAGCAGTATAGAGACCATGCCTTGTTTATTTCTTTTGCGCCGGTGGAAAATCCTGCAATCGCAATTGCAGTATTTGTTGAACATGGCGTAGGTGGCAGTGGCGTGGCTGGACCCATAGCCAAAAAAGTCCTGGACGCGTATTTACTGGATGAGTTTGGCGAAGTAAAACAAGAGTTTTTACCGGAAGCACCTGAACCTGATCTGCAACTAAGCGCTATTGAGACTGTACAGGAACAATTGTGAGCTCTTCTACTTTTATCAGGCAGCTTAGCGGCGACTTTAATAATCTGGAAAAACGCCAGAGTATCTGGGAAAAGCTCAACCTGGATTTGCCTTTGTTGTTTGCTTTGGTGGTACTGACTGCGTTTGGCTTACTGGTTTTATACAGTGCAACTGATGGAAATCAGGCAGAGATGCGGCGTCAGGTTATTTTCATAGCCTTGGCTTTCACTGTGATGTTCATTGTTGCCCAGGTTGATGTCAGGGTTATGCGACGCTGGGCACCCTTGATGTACCTGGGTAGTTTGAGTCTGTTGGTTGCTGTTTTATTTTTCGGGGCAACTTCGAATGGTGCGCAGCGCTGGCTTGACTTACCTGGCCTGCCGCGCTTCCAGCCCTCAGAGATTATGAAAATTGTTTTGCCTTTGACCCTCGCCGCGTATTTTTCAAGAAGAGCAATTCCACCACGTTTTAAACATATATTCTGGTCTTTGGTCTTGCTGGGATTGCCTGCTGTGCTGATTGCCATGCAGCCGGATTTAGGGACGGCCTTGCTGATTGCGGTATCCGGAATATTTGTTTTATTACTGTCCGGCATCAGCTGGAAACTGGTGGGTTCATCATTAGGCGTGGGAGTTTTATCTATTCCTGCCATGTGGATTTTTTATTTAAAGGATTACCAGCAACAGCGCATTTTGACTTTTCTGAATCCGGAAAAGGATCCTTTGGGAACCGGCTGGAATATTATTCAGTCAAAAACAGCCATCGGTTCCGGCGGATTGTATGGCAAGGGTTGGTTGAACGGAGTCCAATCTAGACTGGACTTTTTACCGGAAGGTCAAACGGACTTCATTGTTGCAGTGCTGGCTGAAGAATTTGGCTTAGCAGGTGTTCTGTTTCTCTTGCTGCTTTACCTGGCTATCATAGCCAGAGGTCTTTATATCGCAGGAGTTTCCAGCGACATGTTTACTCGTTTGCTTGCCGGTAGTATCACGCTGACATTTTTCGTTTATGTTTTTGTTAATATCGGCATGGTCAGTGGGATTTTGCCGGTAGTGGGTGTGCCTCTGCCCATGGTTAGTCTGGGCGGGACATCAATTGTTACTTTGATGCTGGGATTTGGCATTCTGATGTCGATCCACAGTCATGGTAAAACAGCGTTTCGTTACGCTGACTAGTTTACTTTGAATAGTTTTTATAAGGAAAATAATTATTAGCGGCCCTATGGCAGAGCAAAATAAATACAAGCTGATTCTTATTTCTTTCCTGGCTGTTACATTAACAGCCTGCGTATCCGCTCCTCCCACAACTTCCAATGCAGGCCGTTACGATATGGAGTATGACAGCCCCATACTGGAGCCTATTGATGTCGACTCAATTCCGGAAGTTATTCCACAGCCTGTCACCAGAACCCTGGCAGGGAACAAGAGTCCCTATGAAGTTAACGGACTCAGCTATACCGTCATGGACAGTGAGGTTGGTTATCAGGAAAGTGGCCGGGCATCCTGGTATGGGCGTAAATTTCATGGTCATCTGACTTCTAATGGTGAAATCTACGATATGTTCAGCTTTACCGCTGCGCATAAAAGCTTGCCGATTCCCAGTTTTGTGAAAGTAACGAATCTGGATAATGGCAAAAGTGTTGTTGTCAGGGTTAATGATCGCGGGCCTTTTCATGATAACAGGATTATAGATTTATCCTATGCGGCTGCTGCCAAGCTGGATTATGCTGACATAGGCACAGCAAGAGTCCATGTTGAAGCCTTGACGCCTTGGCTGGATGTGGCACCTGAGAGTGAGGAGATGCCAATGGTGCTGGCATCCAACAATACCGATGACAGTTCAGTAGATCAGGAAGAAATAGCAGCTGAGAGACAGCGTATAGAAGACAATGCCGGGCAGGATTATTTACAACTAGGTGCTTTTAGTAACCTGCAAAGTGCAGAGAACTTGTTAAATAATGTAAGAACCTTAACTGAAATACCGGCTTTTATCCGCAGTGATGTTAACCAGGGCACAAATAACGTTCTGCATCGTGTGCGTTTAGGGCCGCTAAATGAGACAATTCAACTGGATAGTTTAATTCAAAGTTTTATAGAGGCAGGTCTGGGCACCCCCTTCAGGGTGCGGCAGTAAAAAGGCCTGTTTTTGCCATAAAAAAGTCAGATTAATATGCGACATTTGAGGAAAACAATGCAAGCGATAACTGTGACAACTGCATTAACAAACAGACAGCTTATGAATAAAACATTTCATACCGGAAATACTTGGTGTGCCTATTGGTGCGGATTGCTGTGTTTGCTGATGCTTGCTTTCAGTTCCAGCACTGTATTGGCCCAGCAAAGCAGAATTATTCCCAGAGCGCCGGATATTGCGGCAACGTCTTATGTGCTGATGGATGCAACAACAGGTGATATTCTGGTCGAATCCAATGCCGATGTTCCTCTGCCGCCTGCCAGCCTGACTAAAATCATGACGGATTATGTGATTGCCAACGAGCTGCAATACGGCAATATATCGCTGGATGATGAGGTTTATATCAGTGTCAAAGCCTGGCAGATGGAAGGTTCCAAAATGTTCATCCAGGAAGGCACCACAGTGCGTTTGGAAGATCTTATTTACGGCATGGTCGTACAGTCAGGTAATGATGCCAGTGTTGCGCTGGCTGAGCATGTTGCTGGCAGTGAAGAAGCCTTTGCCGATATGATGAATCAGCATGCCGAGTTACTGGGGCTGCAAAATTCATATTTCCTTAATGCTACCGGTTTGCCGCAAGACCAGCATGTCATGTCAGCCAGGGATCTGGCAATTCTTTCCCAGGCTCTGATTGAACGCTTTCCGGAAAATTACGAAATCTACAGTGTCCCTGAATTCACCTACAACGGTATCCGGCAGCCAAATCGAAATACCTTGCTGTTTCAGGACAGAAATGTCGATGGCATGAAAACAGGTTTTACCGATGATGCAGGTTATTGCCTGGTCGCATCCGCTACCCGAGACGGTATGCGGTTGATTGCTGTTGTCATGGGAACAGACAGTACCAATGCGCGGGCTATCGAGGCACAAAAACTATTAACCTACGGCTTTCGTTTCTATGAAACCTACGAACTCTTTAGCGGCAATCAGGTGTTGTCCAGTGAAGAAGTCTGGTCAGGCAGAACCAATTCAGTTGAAGTTGGCGTGCAGGACCAGGTCTTTATCACTATTCCAAATAACAGCGGTGATGAGCTGGTAACGGAGCTGGAGATTGAAGAAACGCTGAGAGCGCCAATTAATGCCGGTGATGTTCTGGGACAGGTAACTATCAGCTTTGAAGATCAGATTTACTATCAGGGTGAAGTCATCGCGATGCAGACTGTCGAGAAGGGCAGTCTGATCAAACGTATCATGGACTGGCTGACTTTATTCTTTATGAGTCTTTTTAGTTAGCGCAATCTGAAAGCTTGTGGATACGATATATATAGAAGAAGACTCGGTAAGCATAGAGTTTCCCTGTGAATATCCCGTTAAGGTCATGGGTAGAAATACCGATGATTTCAGTGACGTCATTCTCGACATTATCCGGCGTCATGCGCCGGATTTAAGAGATGAAAATATCAGTTTTCGTCCCAGCCGCAATAAAAACTACCTGGCAGTGAATGTCATTATTTACGCCACGGGTGTCCAGCAATTGCAGGCCTTGTTTGATGATTTGAAGGCTAGCGGTCGGGTTTCCATGGTCTTGTAATTGTTGTGAATAACATGCAACAGGTTCTTGAAGCAGAACACTGCAAATTACGTTTCTTGGGTCTGCAACCCTATGAGCGTGTCTGGCAGGATATGCTTGAATTTACACTTAACAGAAATGCTTCCACTGTAGATGAATTATGGGTCTTGCAGCATGAGCCTGTTTTTACGCTGGGGCAGGCCGGAAAGCAGGAACACATTCTGGATGCGCATAATATTCCGATAGTAAAGTCTGACCGGGGTGGACAGGTGACTTACCATGGCCCTGGTCAACTGATTGTCTATTTATTGATTGATGTGCGCAGAAACAAATTTGGTATCAGACATCTGGTCGATCTGATTGAGAACTCTATTATTTCAGTACTGGCATCTTTTGGTATAGAAGGCACAACAAGAGCACGCGCACCGGGTGTTTATGTTGATGACAAAAAAATTGCAGCTTTGGGTTTACGTATTAAACAGGGATGCTCATATCACGGCCTTAGTTTTAATATTGATATGGATCTAACTCCCTTCACCTATATAAACCCCTGTGGTTATGCTGGTCTGCAAACGACTCAACTCGTTGACCTGCTGGATAAGCCCGAAGGCGATTTGCTGCAATCTGCGCAGGACAGACTGCTCCATGTTTTGCAGGCAAAGCTGCTATAATTCACGGCTGTTTTTATTCGTAATAATTGTTCCTTATTTACCCTGTAAACTACGGAATAGCAAAATGTAAGACTGTAAGGTTTATTTGAGTGACAACTAAATTGAAAAAAGTCGTTCAGGGTGAGAAATTACGCGGTGCTGACAAAGTCGCCCGTATTCCCGTCAAGGTCATTCCGACCACTGAATTACCACGTAAACCGGATTGGATACGTGTCCGGATGGGCTCTTCAGCAAAAGTCGAACATATCAAGAATACGCTGAGAAAGCATAAGCTGAGTTCTGTCTGTGAAGAAGCATCCTGTCCAAATCTGGGGGAATGTTTCAGCGGTGGTACGGCGACCTTTATGATTCTGGGTGATATCTGTACCAGACGTTGCCCATTTTGCGATGTAGCCCATGGACGCCCCAATCCGCCGATGGAGAATGAACCACTCGAGCTGGCTGAGGCCATTGCTGAAATGCAATTGAATTATGTCGTGGTTACCTCGGTAGATAGAGATGATTTAAGAGACGGTGGTGCTGAGCATTTTTCCCGGTGTATTGCAGAAACCCGGCGTCTGAATCCTGGTATTAAAATTGAAGTTCTGGTGCCGGACTTCAGGGGTCGTATGGATGTCGCTCTGGCAATCCTCACTGGTACAACACCTGATGTGTTTAATCATAACCTTGAAACCATTCCACGCCTTTATAAAAAAGTTAGACCTGGCTCTGATTATCAATGGTCTCTGAATCTGTTGAAAAAATACAAGGAGATGGCGCCAAAGGTCTTAACTAAATCAGGCATCATGCTCGGTCTTGGTGAAAGCAGGGAAGAAGTGCTTCAGGTTATGCAAGACCTGGCGGCACACCAGGTAGATATGGTTACTCTGGGTCAGTATTTACAGCCTAGTCGGGATCATCTGGCTGTTGAGCGTTTCGTTCACCCTGATGAATTTGAAGAATATGCTCTGCTGGGCAAGGAGATGGGTTTCCGACATGTTGCCAGTGGGCCTCTAGTCAGATCCTCTTATCATGCGGATAAACAAGCGCTTTTAAGCTGACCCTGATCGGTCCAGGGTTTCTGTAGATTTATCAAACTCCGTATTATGACTATCAAACAAATGACTTGTAAGTTATTCCCCTTATTATTGCTTTTATTATCTGGCGGGCTGTGGGCCCAGGAAAATGTAGCGACTGCCGGATTATCCTCCAAAAGTATTGAAATGATCAGGCTGGATGAAGAACCAGTCATTGATGGTGTGCTGGATGATGCTGTCTGGCAGCAGGCCAGACTGGTAAGCGATTTCTATCAGACAACCCCGATTGAGTTTGCTGAACCATCGCAGCGAACCGAAGTAAGAATTTTTTATACAGAAGACGCTATCTATGTCGGTGCCAAGATGTTTGAGGATGATCCGAGTCTGATTACTGCTCAGTCACTCGAACAATATGGAGGTGTTAATCAGGAAGATGTTTTTATTCTTTTACTGGATCCTTTTTTAAATCGGCGTAGTGGATACCGTTTTGCAATCAGTGCCAATGGCATCTGGTGGGACGCTATCTACAAGAGTCCAACTGAAACTGAAAGTAACTGGTTGGGAATCTGGCAGGGCGAAAGTGAAATTGGTGAAGATGGCTGGACTACTGAGATGCGTATTCCGTTTCAGACGCTGTCATTTGATCCTGAAAACAGTGATTGGGGAATAAATTTTCAACGTATCATCAGACGCAATGATGAACGTATTTCCTGGATGTCGCGCGATAGGCAACAGAACCCCGGAACGTCCGGGGTGGCTACTGGCATTGTCGGTATCCAGCAGGGCAAGGGCCTCGATATTGTTCCCGGCATCACCTTGCGACGGGAAAAAGTCTATGGTTCTACGCCAGACTCCGGAGTCAACGAAGACTTTGAACCAACGCTGGATATTTTCTACAAAGTAACCCCCTCATTAAATGCTGCACTGACACTCAATACGGATTTTTCTGCGGCAGAGGTAGATGACCGCCAGGTTAATTTAACGCGTTTTTCGCTTTTTTTCCCTGAAAAAAGGGATTTCTTTCTGCGCGATTCAGATATTTTTGAATTTGGTCAGATCGCAAACTATGGCTTTGACAATAATTGGGGTACCGGCTTTTCAGCAATACCGAATGCTGCCCAGCAAAATGCCCGTCCGTTTTTTTCGCGCACGATTGGATTAAGCGCCAATGGCGCACCGGTCGATCTCGAAGTTGGTGGCAAGTTAAGTGGCCGGGTTGGAAATTTTAATGTCGGATCATTATTAATTTCGCAGGATGAAGATATCAGGACTGGCGTTGACGCCACCGATATTTTTGTTGGCAGGGCAGTGATGAACGTGCTGTCTGAATCGCAGTTTGGCGTCATGCTGACGGATGGCGATCCACAATCTAATCTCGATAGCAGTCTGTATGGTACTGATTTTCGTTATCGAAACTCGCAATTAGCAAACAACAAAACCCTGGAAGTTAATGCCTGGCTGCAAAAAACCGATACCGAGGGTAAGTCTGGTGACGATCTGGCCTATAGTCTGGCAGTTACCAGCCCAAACAGAACCGGTTGGCGCGGCACTGCGATATACACAAAGGTGGAACAAAATTTTGATCCGGCAGTGGGCTTTGTCAGCAGGACAGGCATTCAGGATTTTGCCCTCGAGAGCGGTTATACTCATCTCATGCCGGCCAGCAGCTACCTGGCCAGTTTTAATCTGACTGTTGATGGTTATCGCGCAGAACTGTTATCGAATAATCAATTGAGCTCCCAGGATGTTGGTTTGCGTCTGTCATTATTTAATCGCAGCCGGGACAGATTTTTCACCCGCTTCACGCAGGCAAAAGAAGTGTTGGTGAATGACTTTACGATTTTCAGTGCTGCTGATGGATCAAGGTCAGTGGTTATTCCAAGAGGAAGTTATACCTTCAATGAAATGCGCTTTTTCCTGAATACAGGCGGTCAACGCAAGCTATCAGTAAGTACCAGCTTTTGGGTGGGTGAATTTTATAATGGAGATCATGTGGAATTTCGTTCTGGTATCACTTGGCGCCCCACTAACCAGATGGAGTTTGGGCTTACGTATAATGAAAATTCAATCAAACTGCCTGCCGGAGATTTTAAGGTTCGTCAAATTAATTTACGTGCAAAATTTTCGTTAAATACACGTTGGTCCTGGAGCAATTACATGCAATATGACAACGTTTCTGAATCCGCCGGCTTTAATAGTCGTCTTGTCTATATTCCCGAAGCAGGACAGCAGGCTATTCTGGTGTTTAATTATGGCGCTCAGGATAGAGATAAAGACAATAACTTCACATCGACAGGCTCGGATCTATCCTTGCGAGCGACCTATACCTTTCGGTATTAACGGGATTAAAAAATCAGGCGCTCAGGCTTAATTTATTATTACTGAGCGTAAGTATCAGGCGGGCAAGCTCATCCCAGGTATTCAGCCTGTTTAGACCTTTCACAGACTGGTCAATTAAACTGGCATCGTTTAACAAAGCCTGCAGTCGCGCCAGTGAATGCTGGCTTAAGGCCATAGAGACAGGCCCCATTTTATTGCGCCAGACACCTTCACTTTGCATGGCAGCATTAACACTTTGTCCATTTTCAATCAGTAAGGCCATATGGCAAAGAGAGCGTAACTCGCGACAAATAAAATTCAGAATTTTAAGCGGATCCTCGCTTTCTGCCTTTAGGTGATAAAGGATATTCAGGGCTCTTGCGGTATTGCCTCCCAGAGTCGTGTCAATCAGGCTGAAGACGTTAAAGCGGGCACTGTCAGCAACAGCACGGGCAACCATACTGCCGTCCAGTTCCTGGCTTTCGGCAAGGATACTGAGCTTATCAATTTCCTGCGCAGTTGCTAAGAGATTTCCTTCGGTACGTTGGCAAAGGACTTCAATGGCTTGTTGATCGGCAGTCAGTTTATAACGGCCAAGTCGTTGTCTTACCCAGGCTGCAAGATTCTGGGCATTAACAGGCCAGATTGTAACGATGTACGCCTGATCATCAATCTGTTTGAACCATTTGGCGTTGCTTGTCGCTTTTTCAATTTTTGGGCTCGAAATAAGCAGAAGATTATCTGCAGAGGGGTTTTCCAGATAGCCATGCAGGGCTTTCTTTCCGGCATCATCAAGCTTGGCTGAATTTAAACGCAGCTCAATCAGTTTCTTTTCAGCAAATAGAGACAGACTGTTGCCTGACTCAAGCAGGATGTCCCAGTCAAAGTTGGTTTGTATCGTATAGACTTCACGTTCTGTAAACCCCTGTTCCTGGGCAAACTTTCTGAGATCATCGCAACTTTCCTGAACCAGTAAGGTTTCGTCTCCGGCAATCCAGATTACAGCCGGGATACGGTTGTTCAGTTGTGAAAGTAGTTGCTCCGGCTTTACTTGCATGATTGTGCTAAAGGGCTATTACATGCTGTCTTCATAGACTAAAGAAAAATCGACGACGACATTGGGATTAATACTGGCCAAGCCGGCGATTTCTCTTAATGCTTCCACTCCTTCTGCCAGATTAAACAGGCCTGCACCCAGAATAATCGGTTGGGCTGGCTGAATTTCTATGCGGTTGGCGCTGGTTTTGGTAATGCGTAAGTCAGCACTTAAATCCCTGCTAACACCATGAAGGTTCAGATTGTAGTTATAGTTCGCTGTTGTTGAACCGCCTATAGCCATATTTGCTAAAGCCGCACTGTCAACATTAATACTGATGGTAGCTGTAGGAAAAGTCTGTATTTCAAAGAGTATGTCTCTTACGCGCTGATCACGTATTTCAATAGCGGTATCCACACTACCCAGGTCAATTTCAAGCGTAGCTTCGGTGTTATCGATACTGCCACTTAAACTGGTAAAGCTGTTAACTTCAGAAATAGCGGCAGCTTTGCTGGTGACATAGTACAAACTGGAATCAGTGCTGTTTAATTCCCAGTCAGCATGCGCTGACAGGCTGAGAAAGCCTAAAAGCGAAGCTGTAAATAAACGTTTTATTGTTGATGACATAAGATGCTCCAGATTATTTGTTGTCGTTTCCGATTATTACAAGGCCTACTCTATTGAGCAAGGATTAGGCATTGCGTGATAAATCAATACTTTTATCTGATTTGTCCCAATTTGGCGTTTTCCCTGTTACCTGAGTCAGTCGTAGTTCGCTTGCTAAGCCTTTCTCACTTAGGTCGCGACTCCGGCCTAAATAGGTTAACTGAAATTGTCTATTGGACGGTTTGCAGGCGTCTCATGATTTGCTCGACCAGTGCCTGTCTTAATTCATTACGTACCAGCTCAGCTTCATTGGTCTTGGCGGCAGCATTGGCAGGGTCCGCTTCATAAACCTGCTCAGCGGAAATAATTTCCTGTGCAATTACTGTTTCAGCATTCTTCTCTAGTTGAAATGAAGACAGCAGGGTTAATTCATATTCTCCGGCTCTGGCATTACGATTAACACTGACAACGCGCTCAAGACTTTGTTCATCTCCCAGCGTGAGCTTATAGGCTGATGGGCCATCAACAATTTCTACGCCAGAAGCGCTAAGTCGGCGTTGTAATATTTGGCCGAGTGCATTGAGGTTGCTAGATGAAATTTGAATTTGCTGTAAATCCGCGTTCAGTAGCTGTGTGTCACTACCACGCAAGGTAAAACCGCAAGAATTGAGAAGCGGAAGGAACATAAGCATTAGCAGAAGATGTTTAGACATTTTAGTTGGCAACTATATTTACCAGTCTTCCCGGCACAACAATGACTTTCCTGATGTTCAGTCCGTCGATATGCTTACTGACACTTTCGTCGGCCAGCGCGGCAGCTTCCAGTTCTTCCTTGCTGGCGTCAGTAGATAGCTCCAGTTTGGCACGTAATTTACCGTTTACCTGGACAACTATGGTTGCGGTTTCCTGCGCTAAGGCAGATTCATCAAATGTTGGCCAGCCAGCATCAATGACGGCGTCAGTATGTCCCAGATGTTGCCAAAGGGCGTGACAAAGATGCGGCACAATGGGGGCTAACAGCAGCACGATTGCTTCCAGCGCTTCCTGTATGACTGCTGCATCCTGTGGTTGACTGCCAGATGCCTGTTCGCTGAATTTGTTAACAGCATTGAATAATTCCATCACTGCGGCAATGGCCGTATTAAAAATTTGCCGACGCGCATAATCATCAGACACCTTTTTAATAGTACTGTGCGTTTTCAGACGTAAGGCTTTTTGTTCAGCGTTTAACGAGGCTGGATCCGGTTTGAGTTCGGTAGCCTTAAAAGCAGCACTGAGTTTCCAGACACGTTTCAGGAAGCGATGCGCACCTTCAACGCCGCTATCAGACCATTCCAGACTTTGATCTGGCGGAGAAGCAAACATCATGAACAGACGCACAGTATCCGCGCCATATTGTTCAATTAAGCCTTCAGGGTCGACAGTATTGCCCTGAGATTTAGACATCTTGCTGCCGTCTTTTAAGACCATACCTTGTGTTAACAGACTTTTAAAAGGTTCGTCAGAATTTACGATGCCTGCATCCCGCATCAATTTATGAAAGAAGCGGGAATACAGCAGATGTAAAATTGCGTGCTCAATACCACCAATATATTGATCAACAGGTAACCAGTAATCAGCTTCAGTATTCAGCATGGAAGAATTTTCATCGCGACAGGCAAAGCGGGCGTAATACCATGAGGATTCCATGAAAGTATCGAAAGTATCGGTTTCACGTTCGGCTTTGTCGCCACACGCAGGGCAGCTTGTTTCGTAAAATTCCGGCATTTTCTTAATGGGAGAACCGCTGCCATCAAAAGCCACATCAGTTGGCAGAACTACTGGCAGTTCTGCTTCCAGCACAGGGACAGATCCACACTTTTCACAAGTGATCATAGGGATAGGAGCTCCCCAGTAACGTTGACGGCTCACTCCCCAGTCACGCAAACGGTAATTGACTGTTTTACGACCAGTGCCTTTGGCTGTAAAAAAGGCAACTAATTTTTCGAATACCTGTTCAAAATTAAGACCATCGTATTCACCGGAATTGATCAGCAGACCTTTATCGGTAAAAGCAGATTTACTGATATCACAGTCGGCATCGTCCAAAGGCTTGACCACCTGTTTAATATCCAGGCCATAGGCTTTGGCAAATTCCCAGTCACGCTGGTCATGTGCAGGTACCGACATCACCGCACCAGAGCCATATGACATCAGTACGAAATTGGCAATCCAGATTGGCACTTCTTCACCGGTAAGAGGATGAACTGCTTTAAAACCGGTATCCATGCCGGTTTTTTCCATGGTGGCGAGTTCGGCTTCAGCGACTTTTATGTTGTCCTGTTCTTTTATGTAGGTGGCAATCGCAGGATTTTGCTCTGCGGCTGCCAGTGCCAGCGGATGTTGTGCGGCTACGGCGACATAGGTGACACCCATAATGGTATCCGGACGTGTAGTATAAACACTCAGGTCATCATGGCCGGGTACTTCAAAGCTGAATTCCAGGCCTTCAGATCGTCCAATCCAGTTCTGCTGCATGACCCGGACTTTTTCCGGCCATTCATCCAGCTTGTCCAGATCGGCAAGTAATTCTTCAGCATAGTCGGTAATTTTAATAAACCATTGCGGGATTTTACGGCGTTCAACAGGTGCCCCTGAACGCCAGCCCTTGCCATCAATAACCTGCTCATTTGCCAGTACAGTCTGATCCACCGGATCCCAATTAACTTCAGCTTCTTTTTTATAAACCAGGCCTTTCTCAAAGAGCTTGATAAAAAACCACTGTTCCCAGCGATAATAATCAGGGTGGCAGGTGGCGATTTCCCGATCCCAGTCATAAGCATAGCCAAGCTGCTGCAATTGTTTGCGCATGTAAGCTATGTTTTCATAAGTCCACTTGGCTGGAGCCACCTGGTTTTTCATGGCGGCATTTTCGGCAGGCAGACCAAAGGCATCCCAGCCCATGGGTTGCAGTACATTTTTTCCTAACATGCGTTGAAAACGCGAGATGACATCACCGATGGTGTAATTACGCACATGCCCCATATGCAAACGGCCACTGGGGTAGGGGAACATGGAAAGGCAATAGAATTTTTCTTTAGTTGAGCTTTGATCAGCTTTAAAACTTTGCTGCTCAGCCCAGAATAACTGGGCTGCCTGTTCCACATCCTGATGTTTATATTCTTCGTCGAGTTTGTTTGTAATATCTACTGCCATGGTGCAAGTCTGTTTTGTATCTGTGCTGATTCTATTATTTAAGGCCTGAAAAAAGACTGCATAGGATACCTTAGAAGGCATGTTAGCGGTAGCGCAAATAAACGATGGTGTCAGAGCAAAACAAGGATTTACTCTGACGCCGATCAAGATTACTCTGGTATTACTATGGATAAAAACAGTAAGCATAAAGAACGGATGAAAAACCTGAAGCAGCAGGTTGATAAGGGCGTAGCTGCTGCAACAGAGCAGCGCGGTGTCTGTGTGTTTTTAACCGGAGATGGGAAAGGTAAAAGCACCTCGGCTTTCGGTATGCTCATGAGAAGTCTGGGGTATGGACATAAAGTGGCTGTCGTTCAGTTTATTAAAGGTGAGCAGTTATCAGGGGAAGAAATTTTCCTTAAAGAAAAATACCCGGAGATTCCGTTTTTTCAAATGGGCACAGGCTTTACCTGGGACAGCCAGGACAGAGAAGCTGATATCGTTGCAGCAAAGGCTACCTGGCAGTTTGCTGAAAATCTGTTGCAGGATCCTGAGATAAATCTGCTTATACTGGATGAGCTGACTTACATGCTGGCTTTCGATTACCTTGAAGAAGATAGTATTATTGAGGCGATTCAAAACAGACCCATGCACCAGAGTGTCATTATTACTGGTCGCGGTGGTGGTACCGCCTTAAGAAAAATTGCCGATACGGTTACTGAAAACAAAAATATAAAACATGCCTATGAGTCTGGGATTCAGGCTCGAAAAGGAGTTGATTTCTAAATCATGTTGAATTCAATCAAGCCCCCATTAGATTTTATTAGCGACTTCATCCGGCTTGAATCCTTTGGCGGGATTCTGCTTTTTTTAGCGACGGTTATGGCTATGCTGGTGGCAAACTCTCCTCTGGCAGCATTTTATAATGCCCTGCTTGATACGACTGTCGCGGTTCAGGTTGGCGCATTTGATATTACCAAACCTTTGCTGCTATGGATCAATGACGGCCTGATGGCCGTTTTCTTTTTTCTGATCGGTCTGGAAATAAAGCGGGAAATTGTCGAAGGAGAATTATCATCAATATCACAGGTTATTTTGCCGGGAATCGGAGCCCTTGGCGGAATAATCGGTCCGGCAAGTATTTATCTTCTTCTGAACATGGGAGATTCATCCGCCATGGATGGCTGGGCTATTCCAGTCGCTACCGATATTGCTTTCGCTCTGGCTTTACTGGGCTCCTTTGGTGCAAGAGTACCAACCAGTTTGAAAGTCTTTCTGCTGACACTGGCTATTTTTGATGACCTGGCGGCCATAGTCATCATTGCCGTTTTTTATTCCGGAGATTTATCTTTTTCGGCTTTATTGATTGCCTTAGCCGCCTTGAGTATTGCCGTTATCATGAATAAAGTGCTCGAGGTCACTAATTCTTCTGCCTATATTCTATTAGGGATTGTGTTATGGGTTGCTGTCCTGAAGTCCGGAGTTCATGCAACGCTGGCAGGTGTACTTATCGCTTTTTGCATACCAATGCGCGATGAAGAGGGTAATTCGCCTGTGAAGGAGCTGGAACATAACTTACACGGCCCGGTTGCTTATGCGATTTTGCCGATGTTTGCCTTCGCCAATGCCGGTTTGTCATTCTCGGGTATGTCGCTAGCCGATATTGTACATCCAGTGACTCTGGGCGTTATGAGTGGCCTGATAATCGGGAAGCCGCTGGGAATTATAGTTTTTATCGGGCTTGCTGTTGGTATTGGTCTGGTGAAGTTGCCAGATGGGGTTAACTGGACTCAGCTGGCTGGTGTCGCTTTTATTTGTGGTATTGGCTTTACCATGAGCCTGTTTATAGCCGGGCTGGCTTTTGAGCATGGTGGTGTGAATAATTTTGCCGGTGACCGGTTAGGTATTATCGTGGGTTCACTTGCTTCTGCACTGATTGGTTTTTTTATATTAAAACTGGTTTTGCCTTCATCCTCAGATTCGGGTGCAAAGCAGGTGCCAGAGTAAAATCTTACTCTGACACCATCAGTACTTGTCTTGGTATTTTATTGTCCGAGACTGTTATCGTATGTAATTTTCCAGATTTTACCTTCGACAGAATCGGAAACATACAGTGAACCATCTATTCCCTGAGCAAGTCCGACGGGGCGGGCTGCAGAAGAGAAACCATCGGTATCACCACGGAAACCATCCGCAAAAATCTGATAATTATCATCCATAGCTTCCCTGTTACCGGGAACAAAAGTGACATTAAAACCGTCCTGTACGACAGGAGCACGGTTCCAGCTGCCGTGAAAGGCAATAAAAGCACCGTTGCGGTAGGATTCAGGGAACATGCCTCCGGTATAAAACAGGATCTCATTTGGTGCCCAATGTGCAGGGAAGGCAATAATAGGTTCAGGATATTGATCCCTAGCCAGATTTTGACCATTGCCGCCATATTCAGGGTTTTGCATCCTTTCATCCCTTAAGGCATCGTAATAAGTATATGGCCAGCCGAAAGTCTGACCGGCTTCTTCAACTTTCAGAAATTCTTCTGCCGTCCTAAAAGCATTATCCCGAGGGCCATAAAATTGCGGGAAAAGAATATCCAGCTGATCGCGCCCATGCTGTAAAAAGAAAAGTGCGTCCTGGGCGCTGTTCCAATCAAGTGCGACGACATTACGGATGCCTGTGGCATAAACCTCCCCGTCTCTGACTTGATCCTGTCCTAATTCATTAGCATCAAAACGCCAGATTCCACCATAACGCTCAAGTAGCGGGCAGGGTTGCATGCCAGGTGAACCAGGTGTTCGTGCCTCCCGCATGCAGGCATTGGAAGGGGCACCGACACCAATATAGATATTGCCTCGGTTATCGAAAGTGAAAGCTTTATCGGCATGCTGCTGTTCCATAATGAAACCGCTGACAACGATTTCCGGCAGACCAGCAGGGACCAGTTCGTCTCCCTCGAAATGAAAACGATAAACGGTGGTGTTATCAGACGCATAGAGCATGCCGTTGTAGAACTCCAGGCCGGTGCCATTGATATTGCTGAAGCTTTCTACCTGATCGGCAACACCGTCGTTATCAGTATCACGCATGGCGATTATATTGCCGGTATTTTCACGTGATCGGGTAGACATATAAACATCACCATTGTTTCTTACAGCCAGATGCCGTCCGGCGTAGCTGTTATCCAGAAACAGTGTCGCTTCAAAACCATCAGGTAATTGCAGCTGTGGTACTTGTGCGAATGCCAACGATGGTAGCAGGCACAAAATGGAAAAAATTTTAAGGGATTTAATCATGAGTCACCTTTTGTTGATTTATAGCAGAGCTGTTATTAAAGCAGCTTGCGTTATTTTTTGCTGTTATACACAGGCAGAGAATTATATTGCAAAAAACAAGGAAGTTTCAGATGTTTTTTGAGAAGGAGGCTTTTCCCGCCATATAACGATAATAGGCTTGTGCTTCTGATTCAGCTGCAAGTTGCTTTAACAGTATTTCAGCTTTTCCGAAATCTTTTGCGTAATAATATTCCAGGGCCTTTTCATGAGTCTCTAGAATACTGGCTTGCGATTCGGTTAATTCATCTTTAAGACAAATAGGCTGGTAGATTCTTACATTGTGAGTACGGCCTTTGACAACGACAGTATCCAGTTCCCTGTAGACAATGTTTTTGGTTGCCCGCATGGTTTATTCGCCAACAATCGTGGGGACCTGATAAACGCGAGTGAGTCGCTCAAGCCGGGAAGATAGATTAACGGCATCGCTGATCACGGTATAGTTCAGGCGATAAATTGACCCTATATTACCGACATTAACCAGGCCTGAATTAATACCGACGCCCATATCCGTGGCAGGCCATTGATTAATGGGCTCTGCTTTAAGGCTAACCAGTGCTTTATGCATTTCCAGTCTGCCATAACTGCTCTCTCAGCATGGTCTTCATGGGGCAGGGGAGCACCCCAGAACGCCATAAAAGAATCACCGATATATTTATCAATGATTGCCCCATATTTATAAAGAATGGCCGATAGGTTGTCAGGAAATCAAACAGTATTGCCTGTTTAAGCGATATGCCTGAAAGTACCCTGCAGGCGATTTAATTTTTTAGGGTGATTTCTAAAAACAAAAAAAAGGGCTGATGATCAGCCCTTTTTTCAACTAAATGTCAGCTTAAACATTAAAATTAACGAGGAGCGATAGTCCCGTAATCCCAATGCTCTGCGATCTTTCCGTTTTCAATACGGAACATGTCAAACCAGGTAGTGTTATACATGGTTCCAGGCATATTTGGGTTTTCGATTTCACGCTTGAAAGCCATAGTCACATAACCGGCATCTGCAGTAATGGCGACGAGGTCTGGAATATAAGCTAAAGGTTCACGCTGTGGTGCTTGTCCAAAGAAGCTAATAAAAGATGCACGGCCTGTTGGAACATTTGGATTATGTTGCATGTAATCTTCAGCCATATAGAGCATAGCAGCGTCCATATCACGGGCAACCAGAACTTCACGCCAGAAATCGTAAGCCAGTTTTTTATCAGCAGCGTCTTGTGGGTTTGAATCCTGTAGCCATGCCTGTTGCTGGTTTGCTGGAATAACCTCAACAGGGAGCTGGGCAAATACAGTAGTGCTGAATAAAGTCAGTATGATAAGAGCGAAAAGTTTTTTCATTATTGTTCTCCTGAACAGTGTAGTAAAAATTAGCCGGAAGATTATAGGCAGCTCAATGTCTGATATTCAAGCCTGCCAATTTCGCGGGTTATCTTTCATTGCCCGGTGGAATGCCATCACCCATACGTTCTTCATAAGTCATGTTTTCCATTCGCCATGCCTGAACAACATTCATATATTCGGGCAGCATGGTGATCCCGCCGCCACGTCCGGCTTCATAGGGAATACCATTTTCTTCGGCAAACTCTACCGGAGCGGTATTTTGACCGGGCAGGTAATGTGGAATTTCACCATCTTCGCGTTCGATTTCAATGGCATAGCGGCAAGGATAAGGTGCCATGGTGCTCTGTGCACGGGCTGAAAAGCCATTGGTTTTAATAAATACATCGTCCAAATAGACCGGATCAGTCACCATCATGACATGTGTCATGGTGTCTCCGTGTGGAATGAAATATTCCAGCATGCTTGCCTGGTCACTGAAAGCCAGACCATTTCTGCGCATCCAGCTATTTTTGATATGGGTGGTTTCAACCACAAGGGTGTTGCCTTCAAAATGTCCGGTTGAGAAGCCGCCCCAGGTATGTGGATACATTTCATCAGGGTGTTCACGCCCGTCCATCCAGATAGTCCGTTTCTGCGCCTGCCACGAAATATGTGTACGGATTGCAGTCAGCTCCTGGGTTTCTTCATCAATAACCTGCCAGATACGCAGGTTACCAACCCCTCTGAAGCCATAGGTTGAAGGGTGCGGTTTACATTGATGTTCAGGCACAGTCAGTAAGCTAGCGGTCCAGGTATCGCCCCGCATCCGGGCAGCGTCATTGATTGGCAGACCCGCATAGTCTCCGGCCATCGGGCCAGGGCCACGTTCGAGCCGGTCTTCATGCATGATCGGATTCCAATGACCATAGATGTCAGCCTGGGCAGTGTTTATGGCAAGGGCCCCAAACAAGCCAAGAACTAATGTTTTTGCTAACTTGGTATGTGTAGAACGCATAATTATTCCTCTGGTAGGTATTTCGCCTACCGTGCGTGATTCAAGTTTTTGCAATATAGCATGCAGTTTTTACTTTTTTAAACTTTTTAATGGTGCTTGAAACCAAGATTCCACAATAGCTGCAATTTTTATAAATTGATGGACAATCATTTTGACAGCCTAATGAAGTAAAGCAATGGGGAATCAAATAAGCTAGGCAATATGGATGCTTTAGAGATTTCATTGAATGCCCATGTTTTGAATACGTTCCAGAATTTTAGCTGTTGTGTTTGGCGACAGAAAATTTTCCAGATCCCTTGGGCCAAAATCTTGCTGGCATGTTGCTGCGACTTCAGTAATTAACTTGTGTATAGCTTCGGCATCTCTGGCAGTTGCTTTACATATAGCCATAAAAATTTACAACTCGACACTTCAGTATTCAGTTATTTCCAGTTTTTCCATTTCAAGAATAACCCGTAAGAAATTAAAGCCGCTGAGAATAATTTCGCCCTTGAAGCGATCTTCTCCATTTGAAGAAAAATCAAATTCATAGGCCCGGCAAAGTCTGCAGCGCTTATTGCCAGTCTTTTCCAGATGCAAGCCTTTGAAGACTAGAGTCTGATCCAGTAATTGCACATTACGTTCCTGGCAATAAGCTTTTGCGTTGCGAATGGCGAAGGATTTTTGTTCACTGATACGCCACCAGTACATAACAGCAAAGATAAAAATAAAAAATAGGATGGCATCGTAAATATCATACATGGAAAGTATCTATTCGGATTTGCTTGCTCTCAGCTTGATTAAACAAATGGCCAGTAAAATAAAAAAGCTAAACAGGACTATCGGCCAGCTGCCCCAGTAGGAAAAAGGGGTTCTTCCCTGAAACACTGGCACTGTTGCTTGCAGGGTTGCAATTTCAAACTGCTCTGCCTGGGATACGATCTGACCTTTTTCATTGATAAAAGCCGTGACGCCATTGCTGGTTGCTCTAACCATGTAACGACCATTTTCCAGTGCACGCATGGCAGCCATTTGCAAATGTTGTAGGGGGCCAAAGGATGCGCCGAACCAGGTGTCATTACTAATGGTAATCAAAAAATCAGCTTCATGTGCATGCTTGCGCACAAAATCAGGGTATACAACTTCATAGCAGATATACGCAGCCAATGAAAAACCGGAGGCCTGCAATAAATCCTGATTGGCAGGGCCAGCTGCAAGTGATGACATTGGCAGAGAAAAAATTTGCAGTACTGATTCCATGATGGCAGTAAAGGGCACATATTCACCAAAAGGTACCAGTTTCTGTTTGTGGTAAACGCCTGCGCCATTTCCTACGGCCGTTATGCTGTTGTAAATTTTATTGTCTTCGTTATACAGAATACCGCTAACCAGTGTGCTGTTTCTCTCGCTGGCCAGGCGGTCAAAATAAGCAAGCTCGATCCCGGCACTTTGGTAGAGCAAAGGAATCGCGGTTTCAGGCCAGATGACAATATCGTTTTGCCAGAGTGGGGCGCTTAAGCCGTTATATAAATCCAGACTTTCACCCAGATAAGCCGGGTCGAATTTGAGGTTTTGATCAATATTGGCCTGCACTAAAGCAACGTCAGCAGTGCGGTTTGACTCTGCTTCAACCCAGCTAAGAGAAGACAAATAAAGCAGTGCCACACTCACCATGATAAACCTGATTCCGCACGGAGTCATCCGCCTGGATAGCCACACTTTTTCTTGGCGTCTGACAAGAAACATTTCATATAGGGTGCCGCTTAACAGAACAACAGTGAAACTGATACCAAGCACACCCAGAACCGGCGCCAGATTAGCCAGTGGTGTATTGATATGAGCATAGCCGAGATAAAGCCAGGGGAAACCGGTAAACAACCAGCTTCTCAGCCATTCAAACAGAACCCAGCAGGCAGCGAAACCCAGTGCACGTTGTGTGGTTGAGAAATAACGCTGATAAAACCAGCATTGCAGTGCAAAGAGTAAAGCAAGGCCCGCAACAAACAGCAGTGTCAGAAAAGCCGCAAACAAGCCTGACGCATTGCCGTAAACATTAATGCTGACATAAACCCATGAAGCGCCAACGCCAAAAAAGCCCAGACCGAATACCCAGCCCAGCTTTACCGCCTGCTTTGGGCTGGTATTTTCAAGTATCATTAGTAAGACAAAGACTGATATAAACGCCGCAGGCCAGAAATTAACCGGGCTTAAAGAAAGAGGAGCAATAGCGCCTGCAAACAGGGCAGGCAAAAAGTCTTTAACAAGCGGCGTATTATTCGTGGTCTGACTCATCACTGGAATTCAATGCCAGGCTGGAACTGACTTCGATCAAGCGAATCTGGCGACCATCTGCATTAAGAATTTTGAACACATAAGGTCCAATACCGATGCGTTCATTGCGGCTGGGAATGTGGCCAAACTGGTTCAACAATATGCCGCCGATTGTGCCCATTTCATCACTGGTGAAATTACTATGAAAATATTCGTTGAATTCATCCAGCGGTGTAATGGCTTTGACAATATAGCTTTCGCCATCAGAAGTTTTGATGTAATCCTCGTCATCGACATCGTATTCGTCTTCGATTTCCCCGACGATTTGTTCAAGAATATCTTCAATGGTAACAGCACCGGCAAGGCCGCCATATTCATCGATCACAATAGCCATGTGGTTGCGATTTTCACGAAACTCTTTAAGTAAAACATTGAGCCGTTTGTACTCGGGAATAACGGTAACCGGGCGCACGATGTCTTTGATGTTGAAACGTTTACTGCTGTTTTTTTCGAGAAGAAGCGGAATCAAATCCTTGGCCAGCAAAATACCAATGATGTCATCACTGTTTTCGCCGGTCACCGGGAAGCGGGAATGGGCTGTTTCAGTCACAATCTGCAGAATTTCTTCCAGACTGGATTTAGTGTTAAGCATGGCAATTTGAGGGCGAGGGATCATAATTTCCCGCACCTGCATATCACCCACCTGTAAGGCACCTTCGATAATGCTCAAGGCATCAACGTCGATGATTTTTTCTTCCTGAGCCAGTCGTAACTGATCAACCAGATCTTTTTTATCAGAAACCTGAGAACCAAATATTGTTTTAATTTTATCGATCCAGGATTTTTCATCCGGATCGTTGCTAAATTGATCGTCTGCCATGTAACTAATTGCTTCCTGTTACTTTTTTTCTGTTTTGATCAGTGTACTAATCGTTATAAGGGTGAGGATAACCAAGTTTGGATAAAATGTTGATTTCCATCTCCTCCATGCAGGTGGCTTCTTTATCATCCTGATGGTCGTAACCCCGCAAATGCAGGAGACCATGAATGGTCATGTGTGCCCAGTGAGCTGATGCGGTTTTCTGCTGCTCCTGTGCTTCACGGATGATCACCTGGCTGCAGATAGCCAGATCCCCCAATAATCCTTGCTGTGCTTGTGCCGGAATATCATTATAGGTGAAAGACAGGACATTGGTCGGGCCTTGTTTATTGCGAAAATTTTGATTCAATTCAGCAGACTCGGTTTCAGAAACCAAACGGATACCAAGCTCGAATGTCTGGTCATCTTGATTTAACTCCTCTAGTACTGCATTGCCCCATAGTTCAAATTCTGCCTGGGACGGCACGGCAGATTCTGCAGAGGCATTCATGAGCTCAACTGTCACGCTCATTAATGCGTTCCTGCTCACTGCTTTCACTCTTTTTCAAGGCGGCTATGCTTTGTTTGTCGTACTTATCGTAAGCTTCAACTACACGCTGGACGATAGGATGGCGTACGACATCTTTGGCATCGAAATATGAAAAATTAATGCCTTTGATATCAGAAAGAATCGAACTGACATGAACCAGCCCGGAACGTTCACCTTTGGGTAAATCAATCTGGGTAACGTCACCGGTAATGACAGCCGTTGAACCAAATCCGATACGGGTCAGGAACATTTTCATTTGCGAGGCCGTTGTGTTCTGGCTTTCATCCAGAATAATAAATGAGTTATTCAGTGTGCGCCCTCGCATGTAAGCCAGAGGCGCGACCTCGATAATATTACGTTCAATCAATTTGGCAACGCGTTCAAAGCCCAGCATTTCATATAAGGCGTCATACAGGGGGCGTAAATACGGATCCACTTTCTGTGCCAAGTCGCCTGGCAGGAACCCCAGTTTTTCACCAGCCTCAACGGCCGGACGAACCAATAAAATCCGACCAACCCTGTCATTTACCAGCGCCTCTACAGCACAGGCAACGGCCAGATAAGTTTTACCCGTGCCGGCAGGGCCAATGCCAAAGTTAATATCATTGCGCATGATGGCACGGACATATTCATTTTGATGATGGCTACGCGGTTTGATCGAGCACTTAGGCGTTCTGATAAGTTGTACATCCTGCTGTGGCTGGTCTTCCAGCGCTTGCGTCGAATCAGCCGTGTTCAGATACTCCTGAATAACCAGATGTATCTGATCAGGACCGAGATCCTTGTTTTTATCAGTGAGCAGATAAAGTGCTTCCAATATCTGTATTGCGCTGGTTAGCGCTGCAGGTTCACCATGCAGTGTAAAGTCAGAACCACGATTCTGTATCTTAATGTTCAAGCGATCTTCAATTTGTTGGATATGCTCATTCAGACGGCCACAGAGGCTGGCCAGGCGTTGAGGATTTTCAGGTTCCAGATGCAACCTGCTGGTTTGATTGTCGTTAGTCAAAAGGGAACTGTGCCTCCTGTATTACCTGCTTGCACTCAGTATACCAAGTGAAAAGTACAATGGTATTAAATTTTTGTGAATACAAGTAGTTATCTCAGCTTGTTTTATGGGAGCTGACCACGTAATGAATTAGGCAGGGCTTCAGTAATTTTGATCGGAATGATCTGGCCGACCAGATTTGCCTGATCAGCTCTGAAATTCACAACCCGGTTATTCTCAGTACGGCCCTGCAACTGGCCGGGGTCCTTTTTTGATGGGCCGGTAACCAGAACAGGCACTACAGTATCAACCATCGCTGCGGAGATGCTGTTGGCATGCTGTAGTATCCGTTCCTGTAGAATAGCAAGTCGTTGTTTCTTAACACTTTCCGGGGTTTCATCCTTGAGATCGGCCGCCGGAGTCCCGGGTCGGGCGCTGTAGATGAAACTGAAGGAATGATCAAAGCCGATATCCGCAATCAGGTTCATGGTGTCTTCGAAATCCCGTTCAGTTTCACCTGGAAATCCGATAATAAAGTCTGAACTTATGCTGATATCAGGGCGAATCGCACGTAACTTGCGAATGATGGATTTATATTCCAGTACTGTGTGATTACGCTTCATCAGGGCCAGAATCCGGTCTGACCCGCTTTGTACGGGTAAATGCAAATGGCTAACCAGTTCAGGAGTTGTCTCGTAGGTATCAATCAGGCTCTGATTAAATTCCACCGGGTGTGAGGTGGTGTAGCGGATTCTGTCGATACCTTCAATGGCTGAGATATAGGTGATCAAGGTTGCCAGATCTATCAAGTCACCTTCATGGCTTAACCCACGGTAAGAGTTAACATTTTGACCAAGTAAATTTAACTCCCGTACACCCTGGGAGGCCAGGTGAACCGCTTCAGCCAGAATATCATCCAGTGGCCTGCTGACTTCTTCACCACGGGTATAAGGCACCACACAAAAAGAACAGTATCGGCTGCAGCCTTCCTGAATAGTCAGGAAAGCCTGACATTCAGCCGCTGTGGGTTGGGGCAGGCGATCAAACTTTTCAATTTCCGGGAAACTGATATCAACCACCGGGCCACCTTCAGGCTTGTCTTTTAACAGGCTGGGCAGACGGTGCAGGGTTTGTGGGCCGAAGACGACATCTACAAAGGGTGCGCGCTTACCAATCAATTCACCTTCCTGTGAAGCCACACAACCGCCGACGGCAATTTTTAACTCTGGCTTATTATCTTTCAGTTTGCGCCAGCGTCCGAGCTGATGAAAGACTTTCTCTTGCGCTTTTTCTCGAATCGAACAGGTATTAAGCAGCAGCACGTCAGCATCTTCTGCATTATCGGCGAGCACCATCTGGTCGCTTTCCTGCAGAAGATCCAGCATGCGCGCACTGTCATATTCGTTCATCTGACAGCCGTGAGTTTTGATAAATACCTTTTTAGGCATAAACTGTTTCAAACCGGTGTTAAAAAGGGCAGGCATTATAGCGATAAGGCCTTGAAAAGGCGATGTTTATCCCTATATATACAATTCGTGTTGTTGTCTGATTGAAAGTTCTAATTGTCTAATTGAGAGTACCATGGCGAATTCAAGCAAATCCAAAGAAATATTTAAAATTACCTTTTTAAACAAAGGTAAAGTCTACGAAGTTTATGCCGAGCAGGTTTATCAAAGTGACTTGTGGGGTTTTATTGAAATCGAAGATTTTGTTTTTGGCGAACATACACAGGTTGTTGTGGATCCCTCAGAAGAAAAGCTTAAAGCTGAATTTCAGGGTGTTAAGCGAAGCTTTATACCGCTGCAGGCGATAGTCCGGATTGATCAGGTGGAGAAAGAGGGCGTTGCCAAGATTACAAGTGGAGATAATGTTGCGCCATTTCCGACCTTGGTCACACCGCCTGGAGGCAAGCAAACCCAATAGCTATTGCGCTCCTTATTACTTCGTTAAAAGTAAAGTTTATTTCAGTCACTTACTGGGTTGAGAGCCCCTTCTCCAAATTTTACTTTTACCTCGATCTGGGTTCGTGTATATACGCCAATGAATAAAATTACCCTAGAAAAAATACTGATCTGCCAATCAATAAATAGCGTATTGGTTGTATAACGAACAGCTTCACTAAATAAGTTTAACGAAAACCGAAAGGAGTAAAACATGCCCGTAGTAGAAAAAGTCCCAAGTGTAGTTTTCAAAACCCGTGTGCGTGATGAAAGTGTTGAGGGGCCGAATCCTTATCGTTGGCAGGATACCAACTCCGACGATATTTTCGCCGGCAAGAAAGTTGTTGTGTTTTCCTTGCCAGGAGCATTTACACCAACCTGTTCTTCCAATCATTTACCACGCTACGAAGAACTGTATGACGATTTTAAAGCCGCGGGTGTTGATGACATCTACTGTATTTCAGTCAATGATGCCTTTGTCATGTTTCAGTGGTCCAAGCATGTCGAAGCAAAAAATGTAAAGATGCTGCCTGATGGCAATGGCGAATTTACGCGCAAAATGGGTATGCTGGTGGATAAAAGTAACCTCGGTTTTGGCTTACGTTCCTGGCGTTATTCCATGCTGGTCAATGATGGCACGATTGAAAAGATTTTTATTGAGCCGGATTTCGGCGATAACTGTCCTACAGACCCTTTTGAAGTGTCTGATGCGGATACCATGCTGGCTTATTTGCAAGGCAAAGAATCAGCAGGGGTTTCAAAACCACTGCGTGAGTTTGTTGGCTGATTTAAAACCCTCTAAAAACTCTGCGCCTATCCGCGCTGATTATTGATAGAATCTGCAGATGAATCTAAATCCATCTGCAGATGTATCAGCCAATCAGGTCGGCTCCCTCTTTTCCTATCCCAAATACTGGGCGGAGTGTTACGGCACTGCACCTTATTTACCGATGTCGCGCGTGGAAATGGATGCGTTGGGCTGGGATTCCTGCGACATAATTATCGTGACCGGTGACGCTTATGTTGATCACCCGAGTTTCGGTATGGCTGTCATCGGGCGCTTTCTGGAGGCACAGGGCTTTCGGGTCGGTATTATTGCGCAGCCGCGTTGGCAGACAACAGAAGACTTCATGGCGCTGGGCAAACCCAACCTGTTTTTCGGCATTACCGGCGGCAATATGGATTCCATGATTAACCGCTATACGGCAGATCTGCGCATGCGCAGTGACGATGCCTACACGCCTAATGATGAAGGCGGCAAACGTCCTGATAGGGCCGTCATTGTTTATAGTCAGAAATGCCGCGAAGCTTATAAAGAAGTGCCACTTGTCATTGGTGGTATTGAAGCCAGTTTAAGACGCATTGCCCAGTATGATTACTGGAGTGATAAGGTGCGCAAATCGATTCTGATTGATTCCGGCGCCGATATTCTGCTTTTCGGTAATGCCGAACGGGCAATGGCGGAAGTAGCACATGGTTTGGCGCAAGGTCACCGTGTGCATGATATGCACGATATCCGTGGCACGGCTGTTTTGATTGACAGTGTCTCCGCTGACTGGACAGAGATAGATTCCACCCGTATTGATTGGCCCGGCAAAATAGAGCAGATGCCAAATCCTTATGAATACAATCAGCAAACAAAACCTGTTGCTGATGATACAGAAACAGAAAATCAGGCAGTTAAAATTATACCTTTGCCTCTACAGGCCAAAAATGAACTTGCTGTTGAAAATACTTATGTCCGTTTGCCTTCGTTTGAAAAAGTCAGAAATGATCCAGTGCTATACGCGCATGCTTCACGGGTCTTGCATCAGGAAGCCAGTCCGCATAATGGAAGAGCTCTGGTGCAAAAACATGGTAGTAAGGAAATCTGGGTAAACCGGCCACCTTTGCCGCTCAACACAGAGGAAATTGATGCTGTGTTTGATTTGCCATACCAACGGCGACCACATCCCTCTTATGGTGACGCAAAAATTCCAGCCTACGACATGATAAAAACCTCTGTGAATATTATGCGCGGCTGTTTCGGCGGCTGTAGTTTCTGTTCAATTACCGAGCATGAAGGCAGAGTAATTCAAAGTCGCTCCAAACAATCCATTCTGAACGAAATAAAGCAGATAAAAGAAAAAGTACCGGGCTTTACTGGTGTGATTTCTGATCTTGGCGGGCCAACGGCAAACATGTACGGTCTTAACTGTTCCAGTCCCGCTATAGAAAAACGTTGCCGTCGCTTATCCTGTGTCTATCCTTCTATCTGTAAGCATTTAAAGACTGATCATAAACAAACAACAGAACTTTATCGTGAGGCGCGCCAGATAAAAGGCGTAAAAAAAATTCTAATTGCCTCAGGTTTACGCTATGACCTGGCACTTAAAGATAAGGAATATATTAAAGAACTGGTGACACATCATGTGGGTGGTTATTTGAAAATTGCACCTGAGCATAGTGAAGATGGTCCGCTACAGCAGATGATGAAACCCAGTATTGCCTTATACGAGGATTTTAAACGTTTATTCGAACAGTTCTCTGCTGAAGCAGGCAAGAAACAATATTTAATCCCGTATTTTATTGCAGCACACCCGGGCTCTACTGATGAAGATATGCTGCAATTAGCACTGTGGTTGAAACAAAACAAATTCAAACCGGATCAGGTGCAGACTTTTTATCCTTCACCCATGGCTTTAGCGACGGCTATGTACTATTCAGAACATAATCCCTTAAAGAAGCTGCGTTATAAAAATCAAAAGCTGCAAGTTCCAAAAGCGCTTGAGCAACGACGTCTACAAAAAGCTTTTCTGCGTTATCACGATGAAGCTAATTGGCCAGTGTTACGGCAGGCATTGATTGATTTGGGACGTGAAGATTTGATTGGCACAGGTAAAAATCATTTGCTGCCACCTGCAGTAAAAAGAGGAAAACCCGAAATTCGGAGTAGAAAAAAATTGGTCTCAGGTAAAAATTACCGACGAAAACATTAATAAAAACAATAACAATAGTTGTGAAACAGCTCACTTTTTTTTCGTAAACTGTTTTAGTATGGCGCCCATCAATAAAGCTAAAGCTTATATTTGAAGCAGATATAAAAAAATTAAAAGGTGAGTAAAAATGTCAGGTTAATTTCAGGAAAGTCGTCCGATTGAAAGAAGGGTGTTACCTCGTTGTCCTTTAGACACAGATGTTGAAGTAAAAATATATTCGCAAAGCGAGGAAAAACACTTTGAAACCCAGAGTATTAATATTTCTTTGCGAGGGATTGAGCTTGCCTGTAATGATGATCTAATCCAAGCGATTCTTGCACAAAATACTTATCCGCATGAATGTAAAATTAAATTCAAAATTCCCGGACATCCGAAGTTATTTGAAGTAAGTTCCCAGGTCGTCACACATCGCCGTTTGTCGCAACAAAATTATCAGTTGGTTTTATTGTTCACTAACATGAGTAAAACGACACACGAAAAGCTGTTAAATGAACTGGCAGCCTTTCAGGTAATGGTCCTGAATAATAATCAAAGAGTCGCAGTTGCTATGTAAGAATATTAAGCACTAGGCTTAAGCATGTTATTTGTAGCGAGCTGAACTTCGACGAGAAACAACATTAGAGCGAGTATCAGCCAGATCATGGCAAGTACAAACAGGCTGATAATCAGAGAAGCAATTTCAAAATTCCAGTAGTCTCCGATAAAAATAGAAACAACGACGGTACAAACCATTAGGCCGGAAGTTGTACACATGGCAATTGACCAGTTAATAAGCTTGGATCGCCGGCGCAAGGTTTCGAATTCTGTACGGGTTAGACTTTTTTCTGGGCCTTCTTCCAGATCTTTAATTATATTCTCCAGCACGCGGCCTCGATCAACAATTCTACCAAGGCGTCCCGACATGACATTGAGAAAGCCGGCAATACCAGCCAGCAGGAAAACCGGAGCAACGGCAATTTGAATGATGCCGGCAAGATCGCTGATTGAAGATTCCATCGTCTAATCGCTATTCATTTTAATATTCAATGGGTATTCATTGATCCATTGTGCCAGCGCAGACACCCATTCTTCATTATCATTCAAGCAGGGGACATAGATCAGCTCTTCGCCTCCGGCAGCAATAAATGTTTCACGCCCCTGGATATCGATCTCTTCCAGTGTTTCCAGGCAGTCTGTTACAAAGGCCGGGCAGAGTACAAGTAGTTTTTTTATCCCTTGCTGCGCAAGCCTGTGTAATGTTTCTTCTGTACTGGGTTCAAGCCATTTGGCTCTTCCCAGTCTGGACTGATAGGCCAGCGTGTATTGATCCGGGCGTAAGTTGGTTTTTGCTGCAAAACATTCCGTGGTTTTTAATACCTGATGACGATAACAGGTGGCATGCGCAGGTGAAGGGCTGGAACAGCAATTAGTTTTTTTCAGGCAATGGCTGCCAGTCGAATCAGCTTTGGTGATGTGTGATTCCGGCAAGCCATGATAACTGAACAGAACGTGGTCAAAATCTTTTTCCAGCCAGGGCTGGGCTGAAGCAACCAGTGCATTGATATAAGCGTCATTATCATAGAAAGGTTTAAGCGTCAGTAATTTTACGGCTAGATTATTTTTACGGATGACGCGCTCAGCTTCTTTAATAGATGTTGTGATTGTGCTGTCTGCAAAATGCGGATAGAGCGGGATAAATAAAATTTCATCGACTCCTTGTATTGCAGAAAGCTTTTTTATCTGTGATTCGATAGAAGGCTTGCCATAACGCATCGCCAACGCTACGGGCAAATCGATTTTGCTCTGCAAGGCTTGCTGCAGCTTCGATGAAAGGGAAAGCAATGGCGAACCTTCTTCAGTCCATACTGAACGGTAGGCTTCTGCAGAAGAATAAGGCCGTTTTGGCAGTACCAGCAGATTGACAATTAAAGCGCGCAATAACCAGGGCAACTGTATTACATAAGGGTCCATCAGAAACTGCCGTAAATAGGTTCTGACTTCAGGAACTTCCGGTGCATCCGGTGAACCGAGATTGGCGAGTAAGACTGCCCGATTTTTCATTATTGTTTATTTCTCTTTATACAGTGAGTTTGTTTTAATCGTGCGTATTGTAACGTTTTTAATACTGCAGGTTCATGGAAATCGACTCAGATCATGCTTTTGCTCGCTTAAGTCCGGATAGGGTTATAGATGCCGTTGAGAGCTGTGGTCTGATTTCAGATGCTCGGGTACTGGCCCTGAACTCCTATGAGAACAGGGTTTATCAGGTAGGTATTGAAGAATCCAATCCGGTCATTGCCAAGTTTTACCGTCCCCAGCGCTGGAGTACGGCGCAGATACTTGAAGAGCATGATTTCAGTCTTGAGCTGGCTGAGCTGGAGATTCCGGTGGTTCCTCCGCAACAGTTTGCGCTTGCCAATGGTAAAACACAGACCTTGTTGGAGTTTGAAGGCTTTCGTTTTGCGATATTTGAACGCCGTGGCGGTCACCCACCTGAACTGGATAATCTGGATAACTTACTGGTCATGGGGCGTTTTCTGGGACGCTTACATCAGGCTGGTGCCATGCATGATTTTCAGACCCGTAACACCATTACAATTGAACTGTTTGCTGAACGAAGTGCGGCTTTTTTACTGGAGCAGAATTTTTTGCCGGAAGATTTACGTCCAGCCTATGAGTCTTTGTCAAAAGATCTTATTGAACGTATGCATGCAATCAGCAAAACGGTAGCAGCGCCAAAACTGCTTCGCATACATGGAGATTGCCATATCGGCAATGTCCTCTGGCGTGAAGATACTCCGCACTTTGTTGATCTTGATGATTGCATGATGGGACCAGCTATTCAGGATTTATGGATGCTGCTATCCGGCTCGCGTGAGCAACGGCTGTTACAGTTAGCTGAACTGGTAGAAGGCTATAACGAGTTTTATCACTTTAACCCGGCTGAACTGGCTTTAGTGGAAACGTTCAGAACCCTGCGCCTGATGCATTACAGCGCCTGGCTGGCAAGACGTTGGGATGACCCGGCTTTTCCTCTTAGTTTTCCCTGGTTTAATACTGGGGCTTACTGGGCCGGTCATATTCTGGAACTCAGGGAACAACTTTCTGCACTGGACGAGGCACCGCTGGTTATTTATTAGGAACCCGTTTATTCAGCTTTGGCAATAAATGGAAAGTTTTCTTGATAAGCCTTTAATTGCTTAAGTTTGACTGATTGCAGAGCCGTATCACGCAGTTGATGAATTAGTTTTAAAGTGCGAAAAGCATCAAACCAGTTGTGCATATGTTTGATAAAGCTTTTTTGATCAGAGCTGTTGTTCAAGGCGTGAGTAACAGCTTTTTCTGCGCCAATAGTTATCAGGCTGTTTAGCAGTAATTCATCTTTTATCAGCGTATTGAGTTCTCTGTTTTCCCACAGAGCCGGAATGACAGCTAACCAATTTTTCAAATGCAGAAAACAGTCAGGATGATAAAAACCATAGTCAGCATCAGGATTTTGCAGTGTATTTATTTTATTGATGGCCGGGCCGGTACCAAATGGAACACGGGTGGATGCCCTGCCTGAGAGTGTCATCACAGGCGAGCTTAATGATTTGATAGCGCCAATTTTTCTTAACTTGTTCAGCAAATAAAAATCTTCTCCGGCCGAGCGTTTGGGAAAGCCTCTTGCCAGTGCATAGTGGTTGTAATGTAAAAGCAGTGTGCTCCCGACTGTGTGAAAGGCATAAGGAGAGCCTGCCCACTTCAAAGCCTCAACATAATAAAACAGTGAATATTCGTAGAGTTGCAGGCTGCGTTGAAGCTTATCTTGCGGGTTTCTTTTATGTTTAAAAGGGAACAGTGCGGCAGCAACATTGGGTTTATTGTGCAATTGTCGACTGGCAGCAAAATAGTCAGGTGGCAAGATGACGTCGGCATCGGTGTTATGAATCCAGGGCGAGAGAATTTTATTGTCATGAATGAGTTTGCAGGCGATATCGCAGGCAATTTTGCGGGCCAGACCAACGCCCTGTTTATCGGGGATGGCGTATTTTTCAATCAGCAGTATGTGTGAATTATTTTTATTCAGCTCTAATAACTGACAATCTTCATGCAGTGTTTGCTGCAGATTAAATTGTTGCTTGATCAGAGTACCAAGTTGCTGTGTACGTAATACGGCATCAGGCCCTACTGATTCAGGACTGTTTAGCAAAAGGATGAGTAGTAAGTCATGCGCCGTGCTCAACCTTTGTATTAAGGCAGGGAGGCTATCGACTTCATCAAAGGCCGGGATGCATATAACCTGCTGCCATTGATGTTGAAGTTCTTCAGTAAATTTTATTTCATCTTCAGCGTAATGCCGAAGATATTTGGCAATAGACATCAGCTGCTTAACCCAAAGGCATGACAGCAGCCTCACTCTTTACTTTGCGGGAAAAGAGGCCTTTGAAGTCCTCCAGAATGACATAGAGGCAGGGGATCAGTAATAAAGTAATCACGGTGGCGAACAGGATACCAAAGGCCAGAGAAGCTGCCATTGGTATCAGATAACGTGCCTGCAAACTGGTTTCCAGCATAATGGGCAGCAGGCCGACAAAGGTCGTTATTGAGGTAAGCAGGATGGCCCGGAACCTGGCTGTACCGGCACCAATAACAGAATCAAGCAAAGGCATTTTATCTTTTGAGCGATTAATGAAATCAAGCAGAATAATGCTGTCATTCACGACGACGCCAGATAAAGCAATGATGCCGAGAAAAGACAAAAAGTTAAGCGGCATATCAATAATGATATGACCAACCATGGCGCCGACTATACCAAAGGGAATGACACCCATAATAATCAGTGGCTGCATATAGGAGCGTAAGGGGACAGCAAGCAGGGCATATATACCAAATAACGCAAAGACCATGCCCCGTATCATGTCGGTTACCAGATCGCCGGTAATGGATAAACCACCATCAGTACGCTGACTGACACTGGGGTAGCGGGCAAACAATTGCGGGAAAAAGTTTTGCTGTAAGTCCCTCGCTACTTCTGCCGGTTCGACCAGGCTTTCAATAATATCAGCATTAATCTGGACTGACCGCTCACCCTCGACCCGGTTAATGCGTGCATAACCCTGTTCGATTTGGAAATCAGCGACAGAGGTGAAGGGTACGGTATCCCCCTGATTGGTTCTGATATACATGCTTTCCAGATCACCGATGGAAACACGGTCTGCTTCAGGATAGCGCACCATGACTTTCAGTTCGTCATCACCGCGTTGCAGCCGCTGTGCCTGTGCGCCAAAGAAAGCACTACGGACCTGTGATGAAATATCATTCAAATTCAAGCCCATGACTTCTGCTCGCGGTTTGATGTCCAGACGCAACTCATCCTTGTTGCTGACAGCACCGTTGGTGATATTGATCAGGCCTGCATAAGAATGCAGTTGTGCTTCCAGCTCAATCGCAGCAGCTGTGAGTTCTTCAGTATTGGTACTGACCAGCTGATAGGATATGGCGCTGCCGCCAAAACCATCAGAGCTGTTAAATACAAGACTTTTCATGCCAGGCATAATACCAACGTAGTCACGCATGTATTCAGTGACCTGGTTGAGATCAATCTGACTGGCAACATCTTTATCCATTTCCAATACTGCTATTCCCGATGCAATATTGGCGCTGACTACCAGCAGGTGATCAAGAATTTCTGTCGATACAGCGTTGGTTTCAGCGTCTATGAATTCGAACTGCCCATCATTCAGGGATAAAGCAGCTTCTTCCAACTTATTGATCACATCCCGGGTTTGTTGTTCAGGGCTGCCTTCAACCATGGTGAGTTGCGCCTGAATGAAGTCGCTGGGCAGTTCAGGTAGAAAAACAATCCGGATGATGCCACCACCGATTAAGCCGATACTTAAGATCAGCATGCCAATAAAGGAGGCCAGGGTGGTATAACGATTTTTTATACAGGTGGCGAGAAAGGGTTTGTAATAATCAGAGACCAGTTTATCCAGTCCTTTGTTACAGTCTACCTGTAAACGATGGAACCAACCCTTTGGATTGGGTTTGCCAAAGTGAACCAGGTGTGAAGGCAAAATGAGTTTGGACTCAATCAGCGAAAATGTCAGGCAGAGAATAACGACGCCGCCAATGGCCGCCGTGAAAGCTGAAATTATTCCGCTAATCATCATGAGTGGAATAAAGGCCACGATGGTAGTCAATACGCCAAAAGTTGCCGGTTTTGCAACACGATTGGCACCATGCACAACGCTGTCAATGCTATGGCCGTATTTGTTCATGCTGTGGTGTGCGCTTTCGCCGATGATGATGGCATCGTCAACCACGATACCGAGTACCATGATAAAGCCGAACAGACTCATTAAATTGATATCCACATCAATACTGGGCATCAGGACAAAGGCACCCAGAAAGCAAATGGGTATACCAACGATGACCCAGAAGGCGAGACGGATTTCCAGAAACAGGGTAAGTAAAAGAAAAACCAGCAGCGCCCCCATCAGCATGTTTTCGGTCATCATGCTCAGTCGGTCTTCAAGGTAGAAAGAAGCATCGCCCCACACATCAATATTGATGCCTTCGGGTAGTGAAGCCCGACGTTTTTCGACAAAGTTTCTGATAGTCTCAGTAACCTGCAGTATGTTTTGGTTGCTGAGTGTTTGAATAGCCAGCTCTACGGTAGGTTTACCATCAAAACGGGCATACGCTTCAGTATCTTCAAAACCGTCAATAACATTGGCAATATCACCAACAGTGAGAATGGTGCCGTCACTGGTAGTCATCAGCACGATCTGTTCAAAATCCTGATAGTTGTAGGCCAGTGCCTGGGTTCTTACCAGAATCTCACCGCCCGCAGTGTCCAGTGAGCCAGCGGGTAAATCGAGTGATGAGAAACGGATGCGTTGCGCAATATCATCCAGCGTCAGGCCATATTTCAGTAAGGTGTCTTCAGAGACCTCGATAGTAATTTCATAATTTCTGATGCCATCTATACGCACTGAATTAACATCGGGCAACGCCAGTAACTCATTACGAATAGATTGAGCCAGTTCTTTTTGACTCATCGGATCCATATCACCATAAATGGCAAGACGGATAGCATCCTGGCGGTTAATGATTCTTGAGACTCTGGCAGGTTCTGCCTGAACCGGGAAGGTCTGAATCGCATCAACATTAACTTTGACATCATTTAAAACTTCATTGATGTCATAGGCTTCATCAATTTCAAGATTGACGGTACCCAAGCCTTCATTGGCGGTAGAACGAATGAAGTCTATGCCATCAATACTTTCCAACGCACTTTCGATTGGAACAACAATGCCACTTTCGACATCCGCCGGTGAAGCACCCGGGAAAGCAACAGTTACCTGAATTATCGGTATAAACAAATCAGGATTGGTTTTCTTGGTCATGGTGATGACCGAGAACAGGCCTGCAATGATGATAATAAACATCAGCAGGTTTGCCGCCACATGGTTGTGAGCAAACCAGGAAATCAGACCTTTCTGTTCATCAGGTTGTATCATTGCACTATGCTCAATTAATGGTATTGGTCAGTGCTGGTTGCATCTGAACCTGCACCGGGGTGCTGTTTAAGGGATTTTCCATGCGAGTCAGGACAACCTTGTCGCCAACTTCCAGGCCTCCTCTGATATAGACTTCATCGCCATTACTGGTGATCACATCGACACTTCTGGAGCGTAGCCGGTTTTCCTGATCGGCAACCCAGACCAGATCATTTGCCTGTAGCGTGTGCCGTGGCAGAACCATGACATCCTCCAGCAACTGGCCCTGAATTTCAGCCTTAACATAAGTACCGATGCGTAAGGGTTCCTCATGTACGCTGTTATAAAGGTTATAGGGATCGCTGACCTGGACGACACTGAACAGGACCCGGGTACGGGTATCCAGAACACCTTCTGTACGACTTAAATGGCCGTTCCAGTGGAAGCGTCGATTGCCGATATCACTGATCAGCTCCACCTCGGGGCCGGTGTTGTAGGCATTGTCAGCGCCATTGAAGTCCTGAATGCTTGAAGGTAAATCCAGGTATTGAATTTTATTTTCAGGTATTGGGAGTCTGACTTCGGCATAATCCACAGCAAATACTTCGGCGATGGCGGAACCCGTGCTGACGAACTGACCGATATCGGTATTCTTTGCGGATACCAGGCCATCATAAGGAGCTTTAATAATGGTTTTAGCCAAATCAGCCTGAGCTTTTTCAAGGTCTGCCTGAGCAGAGACAAGTCGTGCTTCAGCTTCTTCAAGCTGGGGCTTGCGCAGGTACAAGTCCCTGGCACGAATCTGCTCACGTTGCTGCTCCGACATTCTGTCCCATTCACGCTGGGCGACATCAGCCTGTCCTCGCTCCTGTTCCAGTAAACTACGAGCCGTGGCTACGGCAGCTGTATTCTGACTGACAGCAGCCCGGTAATTTTGGTCATCCAGTTTCAGCAAGACATCACCGTTCCTGAAAAAACCACCAGCAACAAAAGCCGGGGAAACTTCAGTTACCCGGCCGCTGACTTCTGAAACGATATTGGTACGGGTACGTGGTTCAACAGTTCCCTGTGAGGAGACTGTGATATAGGTATCCTGAACCTGTGGTTGGATGACATCCACTAGCAGGCGGGCTTCAGTTAATTCTTCCTGAACTGGCTGTTCTCTGTTGGAAACGAGCGCCACGGTAGCACCGATAGAACCAATCAGAATAATTATGGGTAACAGTATTTTTTTTAGCATGTTGTCTTAGTCGTCCATAAATAAAAAAAAGGTTGCTTAAGTTTACCCAGACTTTGCATATTATGTGCCAAGGTTAAAAATAACGGCACACTTAATCCTTGAAAGCGAATGTAGGGTACTTGCTATAAGGCATTTTTTGCAAGGGAAAGCAGGGTTTTGAGCGTTAATGTAATGCGGGTCTGTCGGGTAATTGCTGAATAATATCGGCTTCGATTTCCAATAGCTGCTGAAGTCGCGGCAGGATGAGATTAGTCTCACAATACTGTTCTGCCAAGGATAAAAACAGTTTGTAATGCTGATTTTCGGACTCTGTGATTGACTGATAGAAAGTCTTTAATCGCCCGTCTGGCAAGGCCTTCGCGATCATGCCAAAACGTTCGGCACCACGTGCTTCAACAATGCTGGCAATCAATAATCTATCCAGCAGATAGGCTTCTGCACCCTGATCCATTGCCTTGTGGAGTTGATTGACATAGGGGTCTTTCTGGTCTGAGCCGGACTGCAAACCTCGTTCAAGCAGCAGAGCCATGACGTCACGAAAATGTGCCAGCTCTTCAATGGCCAGATCCAGCATGGCTTTAACCAGTATTGGTTTATCGGGGTAGTGGGAGATCATGGAAATGGCCATGCCGGAGGCTTTTTTCTCACAACTGGCATGATCAACCAGAAACTGGTCGAAATCACCGAGAACAGCATCCAGCCATGACTGCTGACTGTGTTGTTTCAGTTTGAAATCCACCGGGTCTTAACTTGCCTGGGGTTGCGGCAAGGCTGAGAAGTTCTGTAACAAGGTTTCCCAGCTTTTACGCTGAGCTCGCAGTCGAATCTTTAATTCGTTATAACGTTGTTGTATGTGCGCAGTGTCTAATTCATGGAATTTATCCTGCAGTGTCTTGGATTTTCTCTCATACCATTGCTGTTTGAGTTCAGCCCAGTGATTCAAAGTCTGCAGCAGCGTTCGATACTCGGCTTCAAGCTGTTTACGCCAGAGTACCGGATCAATCAGTTTTTCACATTTTGCCAAGGCACTCTGATATTGGACTTCCACGCGGGTAAGTTCCTGGCGCCAACTGGAGCAGGCGCGCAAATTGGAGGTCAGTTTCAGCCAGGAGCAGATTTTGATAAACCATTTGGTCGGATCATAGTGATACCATTTAACGCCATTCCTGTAGTCCCAGGCAAAAGTGTGATGATAGTTGTGGTAGCCCTCACCATAAGTCAGTAATGCGATGAAGCCGTTATCACGGGCTGTCTGTTTGGGGTCATACTCGCGTGTTCCCCACATGTGCGCCGCGGAATTGATCAGGTAGGTGAAATGCTGACTTAATACCAGGCGCAAAACACCCAGTAATAATAAGGCACCCCAGATATCACCATTGATATAACCCAGCAACAGGGGCAGGCCAATGTTCATCAGTAAAGTCAGAGGGAGGTAATATTTTTTTTGCCAGACCAGGATGGGCTCTTTAAACAGGTCATCAACATTGCTTAAGTCAGTTTTCACACTTTCGTAGTCCCGTATCATCCAGCCAAAATGGGAATACCAGAAACCAAGATTCGCAGAATAAGGGTCTTTTTCATTATCATCGACATGCAGATGATGGCGACGATGGTCAGAAGCCCAGACAATGCAATGATTCTGTAAAGCGCAGGCTCCTCCCAGTGCAAAAATCACCTTAAGAATCGGGTGAGCTTTATAGGCTTTATGTGACCAGAGGCGGTGATAACCGGCCGTGATCGACATTTCACAAAAAGTGACCAGAATAAAAAACCATAGCCATTCGAAGGCATCGTAACCATAACGCAGGCCGTACCAGGGAACTAGCGTTAAGGCGATAAGTGGCGGTAGGCCGAGAACAATTAAATTGGTCCATATAATGGGTGGTTTTTTTGATGAAGACGGCATGATTATTTCCAGCTTATGTTTTAATTCTGTGCGGGAATATTAAAGCAAAAAAAATCAGAGAGTAAAACCAGCTAATAACAAAGGTAATTTATGCAGGACGAATTAATAGAGCTTCAAAGTAAATGGGCTTTCCAGGAACAGACTCTGTCTGAATTAAACCAGGTTCTGATCAGTCAGCAACAGCAAATAGATCAGTTGCAGCTGCAAATGAAATTGTTTGAAGACAGACTCCGGGATATGGAGAATGCGGCACCAGTCCTGACAGGGCAGGGGCAACATGAAAAGCCACCACATTATTAAGCAGTGGCTTTGAATAAAGGGCAATGGCTATAAATTAATTTATTATTTAATAGCGCTGACGTTTTCAGCCTGTAGCCCTTTGTCTCCTTGGGTAACAGCGAATTCGACTTTGTCGCCTTGCTGCAGAATCCGGTGGCCTTTGCCATCGATAGAACGGAAGTGTACAAAAATATCTTCACCGCTTTCTCGCGTGACAAAACCATAGCCTTTACTGGCACTGAACCACTTTACTGAACCGACTTCTTTTGGGCCCAGGTCTTTCTGGCGTTTTCTGCTGCGTTTTTGTTTTTTGGTAGAAGGCTCAGAACGAGGGCGAACAACCCAGAATGTCGTCAGACAGCCACTAAGCAATGCCATACAGAAATAGGCAACAAGTGCGGGGAACAGGCTGTCAAGATTTACAAGATAAGCCAGTAAGCTGAGTACGACAGCAACAATGAAAGAAGCAATAAAAATTTTAGTAGTCATAATGGAAGCGTGTCTCTTTCTTATAAAAAACTATTGTTATTAAAAAAATTTCGGTGCGTAGAATTAAAAAATTAATGTAAACAGAAAATGCACTGAAATTGTGCAGGGATAATATCATTAATCTTTGACAGGATTAAAGTTGGCGAATATCAGTGCTAGAATGCCGCGACTTTGCTGCTATCAGAGCATTTCTAGCAAGATGGTAGTAGTGGCGCCTTTCATCGTACAACGGAGGAGAAAGCCGGATGCCCAAGGCCAGTGAATTAAAAAAAGGTATGGTTGTAGAAATAAATGGTATACCGCATGCCGTCAAACAATTAGAAGCCAAGAGCCCGTCCTCACGTGGTGCTGTCACTTTATACAAGGTGAGGTTTACAAACCTCTTAAGCAAGCAAAAACTGGATGAGTCCTACAAAGGCGATGATTTTCTGCAAGAGGCAGATTGTATTCGGGTTCCTCTGCAGTTTTCCTATCAGGATGGTGATAACTACATATTCATGAGTTCTGAAGATTACTCTCAGTATGAAGTCAATGCACTTGAACTTGAAGATCAGGCGGCCTATATCATCGAAGGCCTGGAGGGTATGACTGGATTGTTGCAAAATGACAAGCTACTGAGTATTGAGTTGCCGCAATCGGTGGAAATGGAAATAGTTGAAACTCCCCCGGCAATAAAAGGCTCTTCTGCTTCAGCCCGAACCAAAACAGCAAAACTGGCCAGTGGCATTGAAGTTCAGGTGCCGGAGTATCTGGAGCAGGGTGAGATAGTGAAAATTAATACCACAACCGGAAAGTTCATGTCCCGCGCCTGAGCTGCTGCGCTTATCTATTGCGCTCACCAATACTGCGTTAAAAATAAGTTTGAATCAGTCACATGCTGAGTATGCATGCTCCTTCATCAAACTTGTTTTTGCCTTGTCTTGCTTTCGCTCATGACGCTAAGTTGTTCTGCTCGCAACGCCAGGTCTTAGCATCATGATGCCAGGTGAGACAAAGTAAAGCTCCAGAAGATTCCTGGGCGATGAAGGAGGCTTTACTTTGGTAGATTCTTAAAGGTTAAAGGCTTTGAATTTTCTTTAGCTGTTCTTTAAGTTGCATCAGGGAACTTTCAGCTTTTTCGAGTTTTTCCTTTTCTTTATTAACAACCTCTGCCGGGGCATTGGCAACAAATTTTTCGTTACCGAGTTTGCCTGAGAGTTTGTTAATTTCTTTTTCCAGCTTTTCGATTTCCTTGTTCAGGCGAGCAAGTTCTGCATCAAGATCAATCAGTCCGGTCATAGGGACCAGCACTTCCATATTGCCGACCAGTTGGGTTGAAGCAAGCGGTGCCTCTTCAGTTTCGTCCAGCCAGGTAATGGAATCCAGCTTGGCCAGCTTGCTAAGGAACTGAGTATTGTTGTTCAGGTAGTTTTTATCCTGCTCCCCACCTTTTGTCAGTAAGACAGGAATTTCCTTAGCCGGGGAAATATTCATTTCACCACGGATATTGCGGATAGCGATAATCACGCCTTTAACCCATTCAATTTCAGCGTCAACGCTGGCGTTGAGAACGGAATCGTCTTCTGCAGGATAGCTTTGCAGCATGATGGATTCAGCTGTGATACCTAATAAAGGTGCAACTTTTTGCCAGATTTCTTCAGTAATAAAAGGCAGGAAAGGATGTGCCAGACGCAGGCTTTTTTCAAGAATATTCAGCAGTGTGTAACGCGTTGCATTCAGCTGGGCAGGTGAGGCATTCTCATCCCAGAGCAGTGGCTTTGATAATTCCAGATACCAGTCACAGTATTCATTCCAGAAAAAATCATATATGGCCTGGCTGACCAGATCGAAGCGGTAAACGGCCATATTCTGATTAACCTTGTTCAAGGTGTCCTGAAAACGTGATTGGATCCATAGATCAGCCTGGGAATAATCAGAAGATTTTTCCGGTTTGCTGGGAGTATTTTCCTCGGTATTCATCAAGACATAGCGCGAAGCATTCCAGATTTTATTGCAGAAATTTCGATAGCCTTCGATACGTCCCATATCAAAATTGATATCCCGTCCGGTACTGGCCAGTGAATAAAAGGTATATCGCAGGGCATCCGTGCCATAGGCTGCGATGCCTTCTGGAAAATTCTTGCGCGTGGCTTTTTCAATTTTCTGCGCCAGTTGCGGCTGCATCATGCTGTCTGTTTGTTTTGCCAGTAGCGATTCCAGATCAATGCCGTCAATTAGATCAATGGGATCAAGAATATTTCCCTTGGACTTTGACATTTTCTGACCTTCGCTGTCACGAATCAGACCGGTAATGTAGACTTTTCTGAAAGGAATCTGGCCGGTAAATTTCAGGGTCATCATGATCATACGGGCGACCCAGAAAAAGATAATGTCGAAACCGGTGACCAGTACATCAGTCGGGTGAAAGGTTTTTAATTCTTCGGTATCTTCCGGCCAGCCTAATGTGGAGAAGGTCCACAGGGCAGAAGAGAACCAGGTGTCTAGTACATCAGGATCCTGGTTTATTTCATGATCAGCAGCCAGCTTATATTTTTCCCGTACTGCTGCTTCATCATGCCCAACATAAATGTTGCCTTCGCTGTCATACCAGGCAGGAATACGATGGCCCCACCAGAGCTGGCGAGAAATACACCAGTCCTGAATATCACGCATCCAGGAAAAATAAGTGTTCTCCCAGTTTTTAGGTACGAATTCAATGTCCCCGTTTTCAACAGCAGCGATAGCAGGTTTTGCCAGTTCTTCAATGGCAACATACCATTGATTGGTCAGGTAAGGTTCTATCACTACGCCACTGCGGTCACCGCGTGGCACTTTCAGTTTGTGCGGTTCAATTTTCTCCAGTAAACCGGCAGCTTCCATATCAGCCACAATCCGCTTGCGGGCATCAAATCTGTCCATTCCCTGATAGGCAGCAGGTGCATTTTCATTGATAGCAGCGTCATCTGTCAGAATATTGATCATCGCCAGATCATGACGTTTGCCTACTTCATAATCGTTATAGTCATGCGCTGGAGTGATTTTTACACAGCCGGTACCAAATTCAGGGTCAACATAGTCGTCAGCGATGATGGGAATCTGACGATTACATAAGGGTAGCTCAACAGACTTTCCAATCAGGTCCTTATAGCGTTCATCCTCAGGATGTACAGCCAAGGCTGTATCACCCAGCATGGTTTCAGGACGGGTTGTTGCAATTACGATATGGTCTTTGCCTTCAGCCGTGAGAGCCCCATCGGCAAGCGGGTAACGGAAATACCAGAATGAGCCGTTTTCTTCCTCATTGATGACTTCGAGATCAGAAATTGCCGTGTGTAATTTAGGATCCCAGTTAACCAGTCGATTGCCACGATAAATTAAACCTTCGTCATATAAACGGATAAAAACTTCAGCAACGGCAGCGGAAAGTCCCTCGTCCATGGTAAACCTTTCGCGGTTCCAGTCGACTGAAACACCAAGTCGGCGCATTTGACGAGTGATGGTATTGCCGGATTTTTCCTTCCACTCCCAGACCTTTTCAACAAATTTTTCGCGTCCAAGATCGCGTTTGTTTTTACCCTGAGACTGCAGTTGTCTTTCCACTACCATCTGGGTGGCGATACCAGCGTGGTCGGTACCGACCTGCCACAGGGTGTTTTTACCCTGCATACGCTGGTAACGGGTCATGGCATCCATGATGGATTGCTGAAAGCCGTGTCCCATGTGCAGGCTGCCGGTAACATTCGGCGGTGGAATCATGATGCAGTAAGGCTCGCCTTTGCCTGATGGTGTGAAGTATCCACCTTCCTCCCAGGTTTTATACCAGGCGGCTTCGATTTGATTTGGTTGGTAGGTTTTATCCATTAGGGCTTTCTGCTTGGGCGAAAGCCGCACATTATAACGGTTAGACGCTATCAGCCCAAGGAAAATGCAGCCAAAGTAAGTTGCGCTTTGCTGCTGGAAGTTTCTCCTTCCCTCCTTATAACATGCTTGATGTATTATAATTTCGATCTTTACCTGTTGACTGAAGAAACCCTATGAGCAAAATCCGTACAGCCTTGGTGGGCAGCTATGTACAGCCTGAATGGCTAATTGATCGCAGCGCATTACGTGAGCGTTTACCTGCACGTATTCTGTCTGGTGATATGTGGCGGATTGCGCCGGCGTTTCTTCGGGAAGCAATGGATGATGCGGTGTTAAGTGTCCTGGAAGATCAGGAAGCAGCAGGCATTGATATAGTCACTGATGGAGAAGTGCGCCGTGAGAGCTACTCAGCTCCTTTTGCCAATGCACCTGAGGGAATAGACAGAGATAGAGTGGAGAGTCTGGTAGGGCGTGCAGGCAAGCCCAATAAAGTGCCCTTAATCTCTGGGCCCCTGAAAAGAACGTCGCCGGTGCATGTGGATGACGTAAAATTCTTGAAAGCACATACAAACAAAACCATCAAGATTACTATCCCCGGGCCATTTACCCTATCTCAACTAGCGGTTAGTGAATACTATAAATCCGGTAAAGAAGTCGCCATGGCTTATGCAGATTGCCTTAATGAAGAAATTCACGATCTGTTTGCGGCGGGTGCTGATATTGTGCAGTTCGATGAACCTTATATGCAGGCTCGTTATGATGATGCGAAAGAATATAGTGTGGAAGTGGTAAACAGAGCGCTGCAAGGGGTGACAGGGACGACTGCCCTGCATGTTTGTTTTGGCTATGCAGCCATGGTATCGGATAAGCATGCTAACGGTTATTCCTGTTTGTCTCTGGTGAATGATATCAATGTCGATCAGGTTTCCATTGAAGCCGCCCAGCCTGCACTTGATTTGGGTGCTGTCCTGAATGCCTTGCCAGATAAAACCATTATGGTTGGGGTACTGAATCTCGGGGATGAAACGCCGGAAAGCCCTGAACTTGTTGCAGACAGGCTACGGGCTGCCATGGAATTTGTTCCTCCTGAAAGAATTATTGCTGCACCTGATTGTGGCATGAAATACCTGTCTCGAGAATCTGCCCGGGCAAAATTAAAAGCACTGGTAGATGGAACGGCTATCGTGAATGCGGAATTAAACACTGGTCATTAAAGAATAATTTCAATATGAGCAAGGTTAACTCAAAAAGGTAATTTCAATATGAGTGGCAGTATTTCTGAACTGACAGACAAGATTTCAAAGTTGGAAAAACAATTGCTGAATGAGCTTGATAAAAAACAGGAAGAGTTTAGCTACAAAATTGAAGGCATAAAAGTCAGATTTGAGCAGGAGATATTGAGTGCTCACCGTAAATTAAAAGTTGGTGTCTTACGTTGGCTGTTTTCTTCAACGGTGCGCAATATCATTTCTGCACCGTTTATTTACAGCATGATAATCCCAATCGCTTTTTTCGATCTGACCATTACCTTGTATCAGCACATTTGTTTCAGACTATACAGTATCCGCCGAGTTAAGCGTTCCGATTACATTGTTTTGGATCGACACCAGTTAGCCTATCTAAATGGTATTGAAAAACTTAACTGTATTTATTGCGGTTACGGCAATGGTGTTGTGGCTTATTCAAGAAAAGTGATTGCTCGAACAGAGCAATACTGGTGCCCCATTAAACATGCTCGGAAAGTTGCAGGTAGTCATCGCCGATATAATAATTTTTCAGATTTTGGTGATGGTGAATATTACCAGGAGCAACTCATTAAATTACGTGATGACTTGAAATAACCAGGCAACTTTACTGAATTCAAAATTAATAGAGCATGAAAGAATCAATATCAAACTGGCTTAGTTAATCAAAGGGTTTTATACTTCAGCTCGTCAGGAAATCATATAAAAAGATAATTGTTTCGGGAGTTTTACAATCAATGCAGGTCAAATGTTTTAGCAAGAAAAAAACCGGACTCGGAGTTGTATTCTGTTCACTTGCATGTCTGTTACAGCCAATTGCTTATGCGCAAACAGATGCTGAAATTCTTGCATCTGTTCGTGCCTGTCAGAATATAGCTGGATTGTCATTGCGACTGGCTTGTTATGATCGTGTTTTGCCGCCGGCTACTGAATCGACTGGAACCGGCGTTCCAAGGCCTGCACCAAGAGTCGATAACAGGCCATCAGTCCCAGCTGTCAGTAACAGGGAAAACACGCCCAGTACACGAGAAGCGGAACTGGAAGAAACGGTTGCAGAACTGCAAGAGCGATTGCAGAGGGATGAAATTGATTCAGCAACAACCGCGAGAATTATTGAAGTGGAGCGACCCAGTGTGCGTACATCGAGACTGTATGCTGAAGACGGTCGGGTTTTTGTTGAATCTGTTACCACTTCTATTATCCGTTGGCCAGAAACTCCTTTTGATGTGGAAGTTAACAGGAGTATTACTGGCACCATCTCCCTCAGGGCAATTGGCGTGGAAGGCGACCGGGGTCTGGGGCGTGGTATCCGGGTATCTCAGGAACGTTAATATTAAATAAGCTTCAAGCCAGGTCTTCAGTCAGTGAAGCAACCAAAGCGGCCGGAAGTTTGACGCCAGCTATTGGCAGATTAAGATGATCACAACCTGCAAACAGCGACTGGGACTGCTTCAGTTTGCTGATCATGGCTTCACTGAGTTCGAAACGCAAAAAATGCACGCTAGATGTTTTTTCGGCATTTTCACGATCCAGATCTTCATCAGCAATCGCATAAACTTTGTCACAACCTTCTACTTGTAACCAGATCTGATCTTCTACGCCGATCAGCTTGGCAAGCTCCACTTTCCTCAGTTCAACGTCATCGTATTCCAGCATGAATGTCGCTTTGAAGTTAGTGCCATCAGGAATCAGCGGGTTATAAGCATCTAATTCATCCTGAATGCCTTCGGCTTCAAATACTTTTTCAATCCGCAGCATTTCCTGAATCTGATAACGAATAGTCAGTTCGTCTTCAAAATACAAACGGGCGTGTTCGCTCAGGTTGAGTTGCCGGTTTTTTTTGTGGCTAATGACCTTGGCCTTGAATTCCTGCCTGCGGGCAGAATATTCTTCAAGTGATAGGAGGTCATTTCGGATAAGTGTCATTGCGAATTCCTTGGTGTTTTTATAATGAATAAGCCATTCTTAATAAGGTAATAGGGTGCTCAGCCTTGCTGACAGTCTCAGATAAATTGGCAATGTGATTTGCCGCCATTGGACAATCGGAAATAAAGTGATCCGGGTTTTTAGCATCAACTTTTCTTACAACCGGACGCGCGATTTTCACTGCATGATCGTGAGATTCAACTTTCACCGCATAGGTTCCATCATGGCCGGAACAGCGTTCTTCAGTAGTAATAGTTGTGCCTGGCACCAGATTCAAAATATCACGGGCTTTGATACCAATATTCTGTACACGAAGATGACAGGCTACCTGATAAGACACATCACCAAGCTCAGCCGTAAAATCTGTTTTCAGAGCGCCTTCCTTATGGCGCAGAAATAAGTATTCAAAAGGATCAAAAAACGCTTTTTGAACTTTTATGACATCTTCATCGTCAGGAAACAATAAGGGTAGTTCCTGTTTATACATCAGGACGCAGGATGGTACCGGCGCGATCAGGTCATAACCCTCATCAACCAGTTTGGCGAGTACCGGAATATTGGCTTCTTTCGCTTTTGCCACGGAATCAAGGTCACCCAGTTCCAGCTTTGGCATACCGCAACACTGCTCTTTGGGAACCAGTTCGATTTGAATATCGTTGTGTTGAAAAACCTTGAATATATCTTCACCGAGTTCGGGGCTGTTGTAGTTTCCGTAGCAGGTAGCATACAAGGCAACCTTGCCACTCGTACGCCCAACGGCTTTATAGGGGATGTCCTGATTTAAATTTTTAACGCGCTTGCGCATGGTGCGTGCATGATACCGTGGTACTGGAGCCTGGTGATGAACACCAGCGGTCTTTTCCAGTATTTTACGAAATGCTTTATTAGCATTCAGTGCATTAACAGTGACATCGACCAAGGGAATAGTGGCCATTTTGCCAACACGATTGGTATCCGAAAGCATCTTGTTACGGAATGATGTGCCTGACTTTTTGAATTCAACGGCTTTGGCACGCAGCATTAAATGCGGAAAATCTATATTCCATTCGTGGGGTGGCACATAAGGGCATTTGGACATGTAGCACATGTCACACAAATAGCATTGATCGACAACTTTTTTATAATCTGCTTTATCGATTCCATCGACTTCAAGTGTTTCTGATTCGTCTACCAGGTCAAACAGAGTAGGAAAAGCATTACACAAGCTTACACAGCGACGACAACCGTGACAGATATCGAAAACACGTTCGAGTTCCTGCTCAAGCTTGTTGGCATCCCAGAAATCTGCTGATTTCCAGTTAATGGGATGGCGCGTTGGTGCTTCCAGGCTGCCTTCTTTAGGTGTGTTGATAGAATCGCTCATGTCTATGAACCTGTATATAGGGGAGTACCGTATGTTGAGAGCCAGACTGACTCTCAACATGCAGTAAACCTGATTGTCTGGTCTTATCCGTCCAGATTATCCAAAGCTTTCTGGAAACGGTTGGCGTGGCTTCTTTCAGCCTTGGCCAAGGTCTCAAACCAGTCAGCTATTTCATCATGTCCTTCATCGCGGGCTGATTTCGCCATGCCCGGATACATATCAGTATATTCGTGAGTTTCACCGGCAATAGCCGCTTTCAGGTTATCTGAAGTGCCGCCAATTGGCAGACCGGTAGCCGGATCACCGACTTCTTCAAGATATTCCAAATGACCATGAGCATGACCGGTTTCCCCTTCAGCCGTTGAACGGAATACTGTCGCAACATCGTTGTAGCCTTCAACATCAGCTTTAGAGGCGAAATAGAGATAACGACGGTTCGCTTGTGATTCCCCTGCAAATGCGTCTTTCAGGTTTTGCTCAGTTTTACTTCCTTTAAGTGACATAGTGTTACCCTCTGTTTTTTAGTAATCATTTAGTTACAGTGGTTTATGACAATGGAGATATACAAGAGCTATATGCTCCAAGCAGTTAATGGTTAATTCCACAACTTGATTGATTATGCATGATGAGTTTATCATCTGTCCAATAGATAAAATTACTCTTTATAATCGATTTTAACGATGGCAAATCCTCCGACTTTAAAGCAGTTGAAGTACCTGTGTGCAGTCGCTGATCTTAAGCATTTCAGCCAGGCGGCAGAGGCCTGCTTTGTCTCGCAATCGACACTCAGCGCCGGCATCAGTGAGCTGGAACAAAGCCTGGGTGTCACTCTGATAGATCGTAGTAAGAAGCAGGTTAATCTGACAGCTATTGGTCGGGAAATAAGGGAAAGGGCGGTAGCAATCCTCACAGAGACTGAAGACCTGATGGCGGTTGCTGAATCAGCACATGAACCTTTTTCAACGGAAATGCGCCTTGGCGTTATACCTACGATAGCTCCCTTTCTGTTGCCAAAGATTTTAAAAGCTTTGCGGAGACGCTATCCTAAATTCAAAATTTATATTCGTGAAGATCAGAGCGGTAATTTGCTCAACGATTTAAATGCCGGAGAACTGGATCTTTTACTGCTGGCATTACCCTATCCGGCGGAAGGCGTGGCAAGTCAGCATCTGTTTTATGATGAGCTATTACTGGCCTGTAACAAGAGCTGTGATTTTTCCAGCAATAAAAAATTATCTATCAAGGCCTTGAAAAACAAGGAGTTGTTATTGCTGGAAGAAGGGCATTGCCTGCGTGATCATGTGCTGGAAGCCTGCCAGTTGAAAAACAGTGATATTAAAGTTCCCTATTATGCGACCAGTCTGAATACGGTTATTCAAATGGTGGCAAATGATATCGGTGTCACTATTCTGCCTAAAATGGCAGTTGAAGCCGGGTTATTGCGTGGCACATCCATTGAGGCGCATACCTTCACCGACAATAAAGTGCAGCGTTCGATTGGTTTGATGTGGCGAAACCGTTCACCGCGCCATGTGGAATTTACCAAAGTCGGCGAGTTGATTTGTGAATGTATGGCCAGCGCAAATTAAGTCTTACTAGCAGTCATCAAGCATCAGACATCATGTGTTTCCAGCTCATAGGCGGCATCTTTATAGTGCTTCCAACGCATGCGGCCCAGCGCTTTGGCATCTTCATCGGCAGGAATGATTTCTACAATACGGGAAAAATTTGCATGAAAGGCGGGTATTTCCTGGCTTAAATTGATTAAGACATCGGATTCCTGCTGGTAGTTATCTGCGTAGCCGATGATGATGTTGACATCCTCGTCCAGCTCGGTGGTGATCATGCTATGAGGTAAAAAACTTTCCGGACGATAGCTCCAGAGTAAATCATCAAGATATTGCGCCTGTTCCTGCGTGTCCGTATGAATGTAGGTTTTCAGCTTTTGTGTAAGAATTTTCTCGCAAAGACGGCAAGCAAAAAGATATTGCTCGCTGCTTTGCCCTTTCTTCAGCAAATAGAAATTGACCTTGGCTGCTGTTGTCATCAGTTGTTCAGCAGATATTCCATGAGCAGGGGTACCGGTCGGCCAGTAGCGCCTTTTTGCTGGCCTTGATCCCAGGCAGTTCCGGCGATATCCAGGTGCGCCCATTTGTATTCTTTGGTAAAACGCGCCAGGAAGCAGCCTGCAGTTATGGTGCCTGCTCTGGGTCCGCCAATATTGGCTATATCGGCAAAATTACTGTTGATTAATTTCTGATACTCATCCCACAGTGGCAGGCGCCAGGCAGGATCAAGTGAGTCCAGTCCACATTGGTAAAGCTTATCGGCCAGTTCATCATCGTTACTTAACAGGCCGCTGACGACATTGCCAAATGTGGCAACACAGGCGCCGGTCAAGGTTGCTATGTCGACAACTGTTTTGGGTTTGAAACGTTTGGCATAAGTCAGAGCGTCACATAGAACCAGACGACCTTCAGCATCCGTATTCAGTATTTCGATGGTTTGGCCGGACATGCTGGTAACAACATCACCCGGCTTGGTGGCTCTGCCACTGGGCATATTTTCGGCGCTGGCAATAATAGCAACAACATTAATTTTCGGCTTCAATTCGCACAGGGCATGCATAGTGCCTAGTACACTGGCGGCGCCGCACATATCAAATTTCATTTCATCCATAGCAGCACCGGGTTTAAGACTGATACCGCCGGTATCAAAAGTAATGCCTTTACCAACCAGTACGTTAGGTTTGGTATTGGCAGTTGTTCCCTGATACTCCATGACGATCAGCACCGAGGGCTGATCACTGCCATTACCCACTGATAACAGTGAATGCATTCCCAGACGCTTCATCTGCGCTTCTGAGAGCACTTTGGTTTTTAGTAATTTATTTTTCTTGGCCAGGGACTGCGCCTGTTCTCCCAGATAAGTTGGCGTACAGATATTGCCTGGCAAGTTACCCAGATTACGGGCGGTATTCATGCCGGTGCCTATAGCTGTGCCGATATCCAGGCCTTTTTTGGCCAAGGTCCGTTCGCTGGTGGTGCAGGTAATAGCAAGCCGTTTTATCTTTTGTGCCGCTTTGGCTTTTGAGATTGTTTCCTTGTAACGATACTCGGTATAGGTAAAGGTTTTGGCCACCTGAATGGCCTTGCGTTCGATACTGGCTTTTTCAACTGGCAGGCTGGTCAGGCTCAGCACCGCATCTTCAATTGAATGTCGGTTTAACTGTGGAACTGCATGACGCAAGATCTCAGTAAACTTTTTCAAGGTGAAATCGCTTTGCTTGCCGCAACCAAGAATAAGCAGGCGTTTAGCTTTAATGCCTTCAACGTTGTGCAGGACCACAGCTTCCATGGTTTTGCCGCTGATGTCTCCGGCTTTGATCAATCTGGAAATAGCCTTGCCAGATGCTTTATCGATAGCAGCCGTTGCTTCCGGTAATTTGCCGTTAAGATAAACACCAAGAATCAGACAGGAGGTTGGTATGTTACTGAGAGCGGTGGTTTTCGTTGAAAATTGCATGTTATTCCTTTTGCTTTATGACGAAGAATCAATACGAATCAGTAATTAATGTAGAGATTTGTTAAAAAAAAATCTACTCGTATTGGTGAAAAAGAGAAAAGTAGCTGTCAGACAAGGTATACAATAGAATCCCAACATGATTATTGCTCGCTATCTGGCAAAACAAATACTCCAACTGACAGCTGCTTTAACCCTTGTTCTGTTAGCCGTTGCTGTATTGATTCGCCTGCTGAATTATCTGGGTGATGCGACAGAGGGGAATATTGATCCTTCCGTTTTGTTGTTGCTGATGTCATACCGTTTGCCGGAATTTGTGCAGTTGATTCTGCCGCTGGCTTTGCTGTTAAGCATCCTTTTAGCTTATGGCCGTATGTATGCCGACAATGAAATGACAGTGCTGATAGCCTCAGGCCTGAGTAAGCGACGCTTATTGGCTTATACCCTGTTGAGCTCTTCAGCAATCATTTTGCTGATTTCTTACCTGAGTCTTTCCCTGACCCCCTGGGGCTTAATGAATAGTGAAACCCTGCTGGAACAACAAAAAGATCTTAATGAATTTGACGTAATGGTGCCGGGGATATTTCAGGATATTTCGAGCGGTGCACGTACAACCTACGCCGAAAATATTGAAGATAATGTGATAGAAAATGTTTTTATGCATGAAACCGAATCAGATCGGTTAATCGTCGCCAGTTCGGCCAGTCTTTCACAAAATGTAGAAAGCGGTGACTCGGATCGTCTGGTGGTTTTTGCTGAGGGATCATTAACTGAAGGTATGGCGACAGAAAGTTTTTATTCGGTGACCAGCTTCGGCGAACTTGCTGTGCGCATCCCGCAGAGAGAAATTAATATTGATTTAAGTCAGGTAGAACAGACAATGAATACCACTGAACTTTGGTCTAGTGCGACTAATTCAGGTATCGCCGAATTGCAGTGGCGTTTATCGCTTATTCTGATTGTTCCGGTGTTATGTTTGCTTGCTGTGCCGCTAAGTAAGGTCAATCCGCGTCAGGGTCGTTTTGCCAAACTGGCGCCGGCGGTTCTGCTTTACATTATTTATTTTGCTTTGTTACTGGCGAGCAGAGACTGGTTGGCAGATGGTGTCCTGCCAGCGGTGGTTGGTTTATGGTGGGTACATATTTTGTTTCTGGGCCTGGGTATATTGATGTTTCAGGAAAAACTGCCTGAGTCTTTAGATTTCAGATTGTCAAAATCTCATGCCTAAGTTTGACGCTTATATTCGCAGTACTGTGTTCATGGCTATGTTGCTGGTGTTACTGGTGCTAGCCGGACTGGATTTTCTGTTTACGGTGTTTGATGAGTTAGGTGGCACCAATGAGCGTTATCAAACTGTTGATGCCGTGCAGTATGTTTTGCTGACCTTTCCCCGACATATCTACGATCTATTACCCATGACGGCTTTGATGGGTTCTCTGATTGGTTTAAGTGTGCTGGCTTCCAGTAATGAACTGGTGATCATGCAGGCAGCTGGTGTTAAAACCGGGCGCATTGTCTGGGCTGTGATGAAGCCAGCCATACTGGTCATGGTAATCGGACTGATTCTGGGGGAATTTGTCACACCGGCTTTGGATTTGCGGGCTGAAGTCAACAAGACAGTCGCTAACAGTGATGAAGTGGTGCTATCTGATTTTGGTAACTGGCAACGTGATGGTAATGATTTCTTACATTTTAATGCGATAGAACCGGAAGGTGTTTTATACGGTGTCAGTATTTACGGTTTTAACGAAGATCAGGAATTAAATGCGAATATTATTGCGCAAAGCGCACGTTATCAGGATGGTTCCTGGGTATTGGAAAATGTACGCAGAACACTTTTTACAAAAACAGAAACAGGCGTGCAAAGCGAATTGCAGATTCTGGAAAACTTAAACTGGGATGTGGATCTGCCCCCTGAGCTTTTGCAACTGATGATAGTGGATTCAGATTCGCTCGCTATTTCAGATTTATATCGTTATGCCCGGCGCTTTATTAGCCAGGGCCAGGATGCCAGTGCCTATCTGATGGATTTTTGGGAAAAGATAACGCAACCGCTGGCGACAGCCGTGCTGGTGCTGGTGGCAATATCTTTTATTTTTGGACCTCTGCGGGAAGCGACAATGGGCTCAAGGGTTTTCTCAGGCGTCAGCTTCGGCCTTTTGTTTATTATTTTGCAGCAGCTTTTTTCCACTCTGGGTCTGGTTTATCAGCTGAATCCTTTTTTTGCTGTGCTGACACCCATATTACTCACCGGATGCCTCGGGGCTTACCTGCTTAGGAAGGCCAGTTAGGATTAATCAGCCGGTTTATCCCATGACATTTTCACCACAACTGAGTGTGACAAAAGGTCAGGCAAGGTCAGTTTTGCCGGATTAAAAAACATATAAAAATAGCCGGCGCCGATTAAGAGCAGGGAAAAGGGCGCAGTAACAAAACGAATCAGGCTTTGCTTGTATGAAATAGCTGAGCCGTCCGCATTCTGTACACGTAATTTCCAGGCCTGCATACCAAGGGTCTGACCACTGTGTGTCCAGAACCAGGCAAAAAACAGATAGGCACTTAACAGCATTGAAGAGAAGAGAGTGATGCGGTAGTAAGGATCCATCACAACCTGGTCATTTTCCACTACCTGGGCCTGATCAATGCCAAATGCGGAAAGCACCAAAAAACCGACAATAATCCAGATAGCCAGGATGACTATGCTGTCATAGACCATCGCGGCTAAACGACGCCACAAGGCTGCGCTGGCATTATCTGTTATTGGGGCATTTGTCATGGGAGCGGCATTGTACTGCATTTTCACAGGGGGAGCAGCAGAGCAAGCCCTGAGCCAACCTTAAATTTTTGTCCTGACGCCTCGTCGCCTAACGAAATGTTTCTGAATAAAAGCTTGACTTCATCTTTTGTATTTATGATTTTAACGAAGGTGGTATTAGCGTCTTTCATTTGCTTATCCCCGTTTCATTATTTTTTCTCGGCTTTGGGATCCTGCCAATGCTGGGTAAACGTAAACCAGGTGGGCTTAACCGACATCTTATTGGAATGAACGCTGCGGTTTATGGCTTGTGGGCAGCGGGTGCGACAGAATATTTTGTGCGGGAAATCGCGATTGACTCTGGCCTGGCTAAAGCGCAGTTGATTGCTTATTCGTTTATGATTTCTGTGCCATTCGCGCTTGCAATAACGATCAGTATTATTTATCACCAGCGCAGATATCTGCGCAAGCAGACTTGACTTTTCCTGCTATATTCACGATTATCGCCACCCATGAGAACAACATTGACCAGCAAAAGCATTATTATTCAACGCCACCAGGTGGGTTGAAGTTCTGCATTTGCAAAATTTTTATTAAAACCCGCCTTAAGGCGGGTTTTTGCATTTTAGGATATGGAATATGAAAGCCTTACCTGAATACGTAGCCTTAATGGATACCACCTTGCGCGATGGCGAACAGACGCAGGGCGTGTCCTTTTCTTCCGGGGAGAAACTCAATATCGCCCAGGCTTTACTCGAAGCCCTGAAAGTTGACCGTATTGAAGTTGCATCGGCTCGAGTTTCCGAAGGTGAACAGGAAGCCGTGCGCAGTATCAATAAATGGGCAGCTGAACATGGCTATCTGGATCAGGTGGAAGTACTGGGCTTTGTCGATGTGAACCTTAGTGTTGACTGGATACTGGATTGCGGTGGCAAGGTGATAAATTTACTGACCAAGGGCAGTGAAAATCATTGTCATAACCAGCTAGGTAAAACACTGGAAGAACATGCAGCCGATATTAAAAGGACAGTGGCTTATGCGAGAGAAAAAGGCGTAAAGGTAAATGCCTATCTGGAAGACTGGTCGAATGGCTATAAAGATAACAAGGCTTATGTTTTTGGTCTGATGGAATTGATCAAGGACAGCGGCATTGAACATTTCATGCTGCCAGACACACTGGGTGTGATGAGTCCTGCGGAAGTCAGAACTGCATTAGAAGATATGCAGATCCGTTTCCCGGAACAGAATTTTGATTTTCATCCACACAATGATTATGGCCTGGCTGTCGCGAATTG
>Ga0181572_10000033_pt1 | contig 76920 bp, 74 predicted proteins | sample 101ome_26_FD_133004 | JGI IMG/M metagenome (GOLD analysis project Ga0181572, IMG submission 133004) | Coastal salt marsh microbial communities from the Groves Creek Marsh, Skidaway Island, Georgia - 101408AT metaG (megahit assembly) | ecosystem: Environmental > Aquatic > Marine > Intertidal... | reverse complement strand
TTTGGTAGCTACGGGTGGACTTGAACCACCGACCCCAGCATTATGAATGCTGTGCTCTAACCAGCTGAGCTACGTAGCCAAAACTCGAATCAGAAGGGTGCGCATTCTGGCTATTTGACGGTTTTTTGTCAAGCTTAGACATTAAATCTGAAGTGCACAACATCGCCATCCTGCACAATATATTCCTTGCCTTCCAGGCGCCACTTGCCTGCATCCTTGGCACCCAGTTCGCCTTTGTATTGAATAAAGTCGTCATAGGCAATGACTTCAGCGCGGATAAAACCTTTCTCAAAATCCGTATGAATCACGGCGGCGGCTTTCGGTGCCGTGGCGCCGACTTTAACTGTCCAGGCACGGACTTCTTTCACGCCCGCCGTGAAATAAGTTTGCAGACCGAGTAGCTTATAACCGGCCCTGATTACGCGGTCGAGTCCGGGTTCTTCCATACCCAGGTCGGTCAGGAACTCCATCTTTTCATCATCTTCCAGCTCGGCGATTTCGGCTTCGAGTTTGTTGCAGACGACAACGACTTCGGCACCTTCACTGGCGGCAATTTCTCTGACCAGATCCAGATGAGGATTATTCTCGAAACCTTCTTCATCGACATTGGCGATATAAAGGGTTGGTTTGATGGTAAGCAGGTGCAGATTATAGATATCAGCCAGTTCATCCTTGTTGAGATTCAGGCTGCGCACGGGTTTGGTTTCGTTCAGATGTGCATGGACCTTTTCCAGCAGGCCTTTGAGTTTAATTAAATCCTTGTCTCCGCTTTTGGCATTCTTGCTGGTTTTTTCCAGTGCTTTTTCAACGGATTCCAGATCAGCAAGAGCCAGTTCGGTGTTAATGGTTTCAATGTCATCTTTAGGGCTGATGGTGTTTGCCACGTGCACAACATTGGAGTCTTCAAAGCAGCGCACGACATGGGCAATAGCGTCACATTCACGGATATTGGCAAGAAACTTGTTACCCAGGCCTTCGCCTTTGGAGGCACCGGCAACCAGTCCGGCAATATCAACAAACTCCATGGTGGTAGCAATGGTTTTTTCCGGCTTAACAATGTCAGTCAGGGCATCAAGACGTGGATCAGGAATCGCGACAATGCCTGAGTTTGGTTCAATGGTACAAAAAGGAAAATTTTCTGCCGCAATGCCTGCCTTGGTCAGTGCATTGAACAAGGTTGATTTACCGACATTGGGCAAGCCAACGATGCCACATTTAATTCCCATCTTCTGCTTCCTTCTTGTTACTGTCTTGCGGTTGCGTGTGCAGTTTTAGCATGGCTTCCTGAAACTCACCTTTAACCAGCAGGGGTAAAATGGCGATGGATTTATCAATATCAGCCTGAATCTGATCAGCATCCGCTTTTGATGGTTCGCTCAACACATAGTTACTGACTTTGCTGGCTTCCCCGGGATGTCCGATGCCAATTCTCAGGCGATTAAAATCTTGGCTGCCTAGCGCTTTAATAATATCCCGTAGCCCGTTATGCCCACCGTGGCCGCCCCCTTTTTTTAAACGGGTAGTGCCAACAGGCAGATCAAGTTCATCATAAGCAACCAGGATGTCCAAAGGTTCAATTTTGAAATAACTGGCTATGGCTGCAACAGCCTGGCCACTGTTATTCATATAAGTTGAGGGGAAAAGCAGGCGAATATCCTCGCCGTTTATGTCAATCCTGCCACTTAAACCAAAAAATTTATTTTCAGCTTTCAGTTCACCCTGATAATCATCACACAGGGTTTCCAGAAACATGGCCCCGGCATTATGGCGGGTAAAGCGATATTGTTGGCCCGGGTTGCCCAGGCCAACAATTAACTTGATTCCACTCATGTGATATCAGGATTAAAAGAGCCGTTTACTCGTCGGCTTTATCGCCGTCGTCGGCATCAGAAGCACTAGAGTCATCGCTTTCGGCTTCTGCTCCAGCCCCTTCATCTGACTCCGTCTGTTCAACTTCAGCTCTTGGCAGAACACAAGCAGCAACTACCTGGTTATGATCTTCACCATGACTTAACTCGACACTGGACACACCTTCAGGTAATGCCAGGTCTGAAATATGAATAGACTCGCCAACTTTCAGCTCTGCCATGAAGACTTCAATGTACTCAGGCAGATTGCCAGGTAAACAGGAAACTTCCAGCTCATTGATCATATGGTCAATAATACCGCCTTCCTGTTTCACGCCAATACACTTGTCTTCATTGACGAAATGTAATGGGACTCTGACTGTAATGGCCTGATCCGCACTGACACGTAAAAAGTCTGCGTGCATGATCCTGGGTTTGGCAGGGTGACGTTGCAGATCCCTGATGATGACACTTTCATCTTTATCACCAACCTTGAGGGTAATAATGTGTGAAAAGAAAGCTTCGTTTTCAATCGCCTTCATGATGTCTTTATGGGGAATGGTAACCGCAGTCGGCTCTTCACCGGCACCATAGATAATGGCGGGAATTTTCCCGTCTATACGACGCAGGCGGCGGCTCGCACCTTTCCCTACGTCTGCCCGAGGACTGGCCTCGAGGATAAAATCATTCTTGGACATAATAGTCTCCTAAATTTAACTTTCTGCTACTTGCGACCAGATAACAGAAAGGGTTTATTTACCGTTAATAGACCGTTAGTGAATCTGATCAATTGTGATCAAACATGGCACTAACGGATTCTTCATTGCTGACCCGTCGAATTGACTCACCCAGAAATTTGGCGAGAGACAGCTGACGGATTTTGTTGCAATTCTTTGCTTCTTCTTTCAATGGAATGGTGTCGGTAACGACCAGGGTATCCAGAGAAGAGTTTTTAATATTGTCTATGGCGCTTCCTGAAAGTACCGGATGGGTAGCATAGGAAACGACTTTCTTGGCACCTTGTTCTTTAAGCGCATCTGCGGCTTTACATAAAGTGCCGGCAGTATCGACCATGTCGTCGACAATCAGACAGGTACGGTCAGCGACATCACCGATCAGATGCATGACCTGCGATTCATTGGCTTTAGGCCGACGTTTATCAATAATGGCCAGATCAACGTCAAGTTGTTTAGCAAAAGCTCTGGCCCTAACTACACCACCGATATCAGGGGACACAACGACCAGATCCTTATAATTCTGATGTTTGACATCTTCGACCAGAATAGGGGAGCCATAGACGTTATCAACAGGAATACTGAAGAATCCCTGTATCTGTTCAGCATGCAAATCTACGGTCAATAATCTGTCAACACCGGCGGCACCTATCATATCTGCAACAACTTTTGCGCTGATGGGAACACGCGCAGAACGTACCCGGCGATCCTGGCGTGCATAACCAAAATAAGGTACCACCGCCGTTATGCGATCAGCTGATGAACGATGCAAGGCATCCGCCATCAGTAATAATTCCATCAGGTTGTCATTGGTGGGATTGCAGGTTGGCTGAATGATAAACACATCCTGTCCGCGGACGTTTTCATTCAGTTCAACGCTGGTTTCACCATCACTGAACTGCAGTACGTCAGCGCGGCCCAGAGGCACGCCTAACCATTTTGCGACATTTTCGGCGAGTTGCAGATTAGCGTTTCCACTAAATACCATTAAACTTTTTGGCATTTCCGGCACCTTATTCTTGTAACTTATGCTTGTAATGTAGCTTTTGTGAAAAAGTGACTAGCATTTTTATCAAATTAATTTTCATTGAACCTGCTGTATATGGCTGGGGTGGGAGGATTCGAACCTCCGCATGCATGGATCAAAACCATGTGCCTTACCGCTTGGCTACACCCCAATCAATCATGACTCAATCAAATCCCAATGCTTGTAATACTGGAGACTTATTAATGCCTTTAGCTATAAAGCCTGTTAATTCTGTCGGTAAATCAGCCAAAACCTGTTCTGCTGCTGCTCTGCTACTGAAGCCAGCAAAGATGCTTGATCCAGTGCCAGTCATCCGGGCTGGTGCATAGTCATTCAGCCAGTTCAGCGCTGCACCAATTTCGGGGTAAAGCTTTACAGCAACTGCTTGGCAATCATTTCTGCAGTCTGTGAAATCACCCGAAAATGGAAAGGCGGGTATTGTGATGGCCGAGCTGTTCCTTGTCAATTGCTGGTGGCAAAAAATTTCCGCCGTAGAGACCCGGCAATCAGGCGTAATAACCAGATACCAGCGTTCGGGTAAGGTCACTGCTTTAAGCTTTTCGCCAATACCTTCAGCCCAGGCGGAGTGGCCTCTGATAAAGACTGGCACATCGGCACCCAGTGTCAGACCCAGCTCAGCCAGTTCATTAATATCCAAGCCACAGTTCCAGAGTTCATTAAGAGCCAGCAGGGTGGTAGCTGCATCTGAACTGCCACCACCAAGACCGGCTCCCAAAGGTAATACTTTAGTCAGTTTGATATTGGCGCCAGCGCTTACCTGTGACGCTTGCTGTAACAAGGTGGCAGCTTTAACGACGAGGTTTTCAGCGAGCAGGACTGTTGTGAGATTTGATTCAAAGTTGAGCGTTGTTGAATTGAGTAACTCAAATTCTAAGTGGTCACCATAATCAAGCAGCTGAAAGCAGGTTTGCAGGTTGTGATAACCATCATCCCGGCGTCCGGTGATATGCAAGAACAGGTTGAGTTTAGCTGGGGCTGGCAGACTGAGCATAGTAGGCATAGTGAGTACAGATGGATCAATAGTTTCCGGTTTGTATTTGCCAGGACTGGATAATAAAGGTCAGACGATAGTCAGGATGTTCCATGCGTATACGGCCGGGCAGGCTTAGGCCGTTGTAATCCTGATAACGGTCATAGTCGAGTTGCCAGGTATTGCCCTGAGCATCTTCCTGACGCAGACGAGCCAGCAATTGACTGTCTTTAAATTCCAGGGCTGCTGGTCTGTCGGGTGCAGGGATGCCCCTGATCCAGTACAGTAAAGCCTCGGCCGGAAATTCGTAACCCAAGTAATCTCGGCTTAATTCACTCAGATTATTTACTACGACAGGCGCTTCGTTGCCCTGTTGCAATTGAATAGAGTGTCGATTGCCGGTGATCATGCTTGCACCAATTCCCAAAGCGCCACTTAAATTGATTTCAAAGTCCTGTTGTGCCTGTTGCCAGTTGATGGAGACAGTATCGGAATTGTTTGCCTGTCTGATATTGAGTCGGCCCTGGAGTGTCCAGTCATCGATATTGGCTGCCAGAGCCTGGTGAGCTTCCCAGTTTCTGTCAATCAGGGGGGAGTTTGTTGCACAGGAGGCCAGTAACAGGCCGATGATGAAAATATAGGTCGTTCGGGCTGACCTAAGTTGAAGCATAATAAAGGTTAGCTGTCTGATTCAGCGTCAAGCCGCTGCATGGTGGTAAGAATAAATTCACTTTCGGGCTGTGTTTCCAAAGCACCTTGCCAGATTTCGCGTGCAGCTTCACGGTTACCCATTACCCACAGGACTTCACCCAGATGCGCAGCCACTTCATGATCCGGGAAAAGCTCAAAGGCTCGCTCCAGATTCATTTTAGCTTCTTCATACATGCCCAGTTTAAACTGCACCCAGCCCAGACTGTCGATGATGGCTGGATCATTCGGTGATAATTCGATGGCGCGGTCAATCAGTTCCTTGGCTTCACTGTAACGGGTAGTCTTATCCGCCAGATAGTAACCCAGTGTATTAAAAGCAGAAGGATTATTCGGGTTTAAACGCATGATAGTGCGTAGATCCAGTTCCAGCAGGGCAAAATCATCAAGTTCCTGAGAAACCAGGGTGCGCAGTTGCAGGAGCTGAGTGTCATTAGGGTAATTGTTGATAGCCCGGCTTAAAAAGGTAAAGGCTGAATAATATTCTTCTGCATCCAGCAGCAGGCTGCCTTCGAGAGCCAGCAGAGTGCTGTTTATTTCGGGCCTGCGCAGACGTACCTGACGCAAATGTTCACTGGCTTCTGCATAACGCTCCTGTGCAATCATCAGTTCCATATAATTACGTAAAGCAATCAGATAATTGTTGCCACCATTGACCCGCAGGTAATGTTCTATAGCCTGTTCAGGGTCATTTTCTTCGTCGCTGATCAGTGCTAGATAATAGTGTGCGTCATCCAGGCGTTCGCCATTGACAACCAGACGCTGGAAATAATTTCTGGCAGCACCGAGCTGGTTTGCTTCAATGGATATCAGGGCCAGGGAATACAACATTTCAAAATCCTGGGGGTCCTGCTCAACAATGGTCGCAAACTGCTCCATGGCATCTCGATAATTACCGTCTTCTACCAGTTTGCGCCCATAAGCAAAACGTAACTGTTTATTGTCCGGCTTATCATCGAGGCTGTTTTCCAGGCGACGGCGGGCCTGGCGGATTTCTCCCATTTCTTCAAGAATTTCCACTTCGGCGACCAGAATATCGACGGGATCATCATTCTCAAGTGCCAGTTGATGCAGGAGTTCATAGGCTTCCTGCAGTTGATTGTTCTGGCGATACAGTTGTGACATTGCCAGGCGCAAAGTGAAATGCTGCGGATGATTTGGCAGCAGCGCTTCAAATTCATTTATCAGGTCGATAAGTTTGGGTTGAAATTCAATATTATTGTCGGCTCTGTTGCTGATCAAACGGTAGTCAACCTCATAACCCAACTCATGCATATGTGCAAAAAGCGCCAGGGCTTCATTTAAACGGTTAACAGCGAGAAATTGATAGGCTGATGTTTTTAAGGCTTTTTCCGAATCGGGTTGTTTTGCCAGCCATAACTCATTTAATTCCAGTGAAGCTTCGCTGTCGCGTAGAAAAGTTGCAATAAGTGCCGCTCTGCGGATGATGCCAAGATCATTGGTTTCCCGGGCCAGAGCCAGATAATCATTTAATGCTGTCTGGTTATAGCCACGCTGTCCGGCCATCTCGGCAATAATGACGCGGGTGAGAATGTCTTCAGGAAAAGAACCATAGACGATTTCTTCCTCTGGAGGGGGCAGCCTTGTGGGCTCAGACTCTGCTGTCTGGTTAATCGCAGCGCTATTCTCTGTTGCTGGAAGTGTCTCTCCGGCTTCAACAGGCGATTCGAGCTGCGTATTGGAACAGGCTGTAAAAAGCGTGACAAAACCCGTTGTCAGCAGCAGTTTTACAAGTGAGGCTTTAGTCATGGTGACAAGTATAGCCAGACTTATTAGGCAGTGACTACAGTATTGAGTAAAATAGCTGCTTTTATTATTTTCGGATTCTGACTCTATTCTTACATGGCTACGCTACTGCTGGGAATTAATCACAATACGGCGAGTATAGCCATTCGGGAAAAGGTCGCTTTTGCCCCCGAGCTTATGCATGAGGCTTTGCAGCAGGCCTGTGCAAATGTTGGTTTGGGTGAGCTTGCTATTTTGTCTACCTGCAATCGTACTGAGCTTTATTGTGTGCCTGATCATTTGGCTGAAGATGAAGCTCAGAGACAGGCTATAGAAGAAGCGGTACTTTCCTGGCTGGCTACTTATCATCAGCTTGATGTGGATGAATTGAGAGACAGTGTCTATGTCTGCTGGGATGAAGATGCAGTACGCCATGTCATGAAGGTGGCCAGTGGTCTCGATTCAATGGTTTTGGGTGAGCCCCAGATACTGGGCCAGATTAAATCCGCTTACGCTGTTGCTAAAGAGGCAGGCAGTGTTGATAGCAACCTGCACCGTGTTTTTGAAGATACCTTTACCGTTGCCAAAAAAGTGAGAACTGACACGGCGATTGGTGAAAACCCGGTATCCGTCGCTTTTGCAGCTGTGACTCTGGCGCAACGTATTTTTGCAGATATCACCAAGGCTTCTGTTTTGATGATAGGCGCAGGTCGTACCATTGAGCTGGTCGTACAACATCTGAAACAGGCTAATGTTGCCAGAATAGTTGTCGCTAACAGAACATTGACGCATGCGCTGGAATTAAAAGAAAAATACGGCGTTGATGAAGTGCTTTTGTCGGATATCCCAGAGCAACTGCTGAATGCTGATATCGTCGTTTCATCAACGGCCAGCCAATTACCGATTCTGGGTAAAGGGGCTGTCGAGAAAGCCTTGAAAGTTCGCAAGCATCGACCAATCTTTATGGTGGATCTGGCAGTGCCCAGAGATATAGAACCTGAAGTTGGTGACTTGGCGGATGTCTATCTCTATAGCGTGGATGACCTTAAGGAAGTAATTGATAGTAATCTGCAAAGTCGGCAGACTGCGGCTGCCGAAGCTGAGCATATTATTGAAAAAGGTCTGTTGGACTTTCAGCAAAAACAACGCTCTTTGGATATCGTCTCCAGTTTGAAAGCGTATCGTGATAAAGCTGAGGCAATTCGTGATATTGAGTTGGAGAAAGCACTCAAAGCTCTGGAAAAAGGCGAAAGTGCTGAAAAGGTAGTGGCGAGTCTGGCGCGCTTACTGACCAATAAATTGATCCACTCACCCAGTGTGCAGATGAAAAAAGCCAGTGCAGAAGGACGTGATGAACTGATTGCTCTGGCACAGGAATTATTTGAGCTGGATGACAAGGATAAAGAAACTAAAAAGTAACAGTGCTTAGAATTTAAGGCTTGCATGAAAGAATCAATATTACAAAAACTGGAAAATCTTAAAGACCGTTACGAAGAGCTTGAAGGTCTGCTCAGCGATGCTGAGGTGATTGCTAACCAGGATAAATTTCGCACCTATTCCATGGAATATTCCGAACTGGAGCCGGTGGTAAAGCATTTCCAGAGCTTTGCACAGGTGCAATCAGATCTGGCGGAAGCTCAGGCCATGCAAAAAGACGATGATCCCGATCTACGTCAGATGGGGGATGAGGAAGCGGCGCTGGCAACAGACAGACTTGAAACACTGGAACTTGAATTGCAAAAACTGTTATTACCGAAAGATCCCAAGGATAACTGTAATGTATTTCTGGAAATCCGGGCCGGCACCGGTGGCGATGAAGCCGCTATTTTTTCCGGTGATTTGTTTCGTATGTATTCACGCTATGCTGAGTCACAGGGCTGGAAGGTCGAAATCATCAGCGAACGCCCCGGTGAGCATGGCGGTTATAAAGAAATTATCAGCCGGGTTGAAGGCAAATATGTTTATGCCAATCTGAAGTTTGAATCGGGCGCTCATCGCGTACAGCGAGTGCCAGAAACTGAGACGCAGGGCAGGGTGCATACTTCTGCCTGTACAGTCGCCGTGATGCCTGAAGTTGAAGACATTGAAGAAATCGAGATTAATAAAAATGATCTGCGGGTGGATACCTTTAGGGCCAGCGGCGCCGGCGGCCAGCATGTCAATAAGACTGATTCAGCCATACGTCTGACCCACATCCCCACCGGCATTGTGGTGGAATGTCAGGATGAGCGCTCCCAGCATAAGAACAAAGCCAAAGCCATGGCTCTGCTGCAGGCGAAACTGCAGGCTGCGGCTGAAGCTGAACAGCATCAGGAACAATCAGATGCCAGACGCAACCTGGTTGGTAGTGGGGATCGTTCGGAAAAAATACGCACCTATAATTATCCGGATGGCCGCATCACAGACCATCGCATTAAATTGACACTGTATAAACTGAATGACGTGATGGCAGGTGATTTAGGTGATGTCATCCAGCCCTTGATTAATGAACATCAGGCTGATCAGCTGGCAGAGTTAGCCTCTTAAGTCTGCGTGCAATGGTTCGAGTGCAAATTCAGCAAGTCTTAAATAATGCCAGCGCACACTTAAACCAAAGTGACAGCTCCCGTCTGGATGCTGAGCTGCTATTGGCTCATGTTCTGGGAAAAAGTCGTGAATTTATAGCGACCTGGCCTGAAACTGAATTGACCGAGGCAGAGCAGCAGATGTTTTCATCGCTGCTTGATTTACGAGCACAGGGGCATCCACTGGCTTATCTTGTCGGTAGCAGAGCTTTTTGGGATTTTGACCTGACAGTCAATTCAGATGTGCTTATTCCGCGCCCTGAGACTGAATTGCTGGTGGAATTAACGCTTGAGTATCTAGGTATTGGCAGGCACTTAGTGGCTGATTTGGGAACGGGTTCGGGGGCGATTGCACTGGCATTGGCCAAAGAACGAAAAAACTGGCAGCTGGTTGCCAGCGATAGCAGCGTAGCCGCATTACGCATTGCCAGATTGAATGCTGAAAATCTGGAGATAAACAATATTGAGTTCAGGCAGGGAAGCTGGCTGGATGCCTTGCAGGAAGATCAGACTAATGCTCGGTATGACGCAATTATTTCCAATCCTCCTTATATAGATGCAGCTGATGAGCACCTGTCTCAGGGTGATCTCAGATTTGAACCTGTACAGGCTCTGGTAGCAGGGCAACAGGGCTTGGCCGATTTAAAACAGATAATCATACAATCCCGTGATAAATTGAAAAATGGTGCGATACTCTTACTGGAGCACGGGTTCCAGCAGGGGGAGGCAGTCAGGCAATTATTTGCACAATCAGGTTACAATGAGATTCAGACTCATAAAGATCTGGTAGGTCTTGAACGGGCAACGCTGGCGCGAAAATAATTATAAACAGTTTATGAGAAGGCTAATTTTATTCAGCTTAATATTCTTGGCTTTTTCCAGCTCTTTGCTGGAAGCACAGGATGTTGATTTTGCCAGCAATCAGCAACTGGCTGAGCAGGGTGATGCTGATGCCCAATATATACTTGCTTTGTTCTATGATAATGGCGTCAGTGTTGAAAGAAATCTCACACAGGCAGCTTATTGGTATGAACAGGCAGCTCAACAAGGACATATTGCCGCTCAGTTCAACCTTGCCCAGATGTATCGCCTTGGTGATGGTTTGTCTCTGGATACTGAACTAGCGCTTTACTGGTTCATGCAGGCAGCTGAAGAAGGGAATGATCCGCAGGCTCAATACATATTGGGAGATATCTACCGTTATGGGGAAGGTGTTGAGCCTAATAATAATGAAGCTTTTCGTTGGTACATACTAGCCGCTGAACAAACGCATCCAGAAGCTGAATATATGACAGGTATATTAATTGCAGCGGGTATCGGCGCACCGGAAAATGATTTCATGGCTTTGCGCTGGTTACGTAAAGCAGCAAAACAGGGACATGCCAGAGCATTTTATGCACTAGGTGAGATGTATCAGAGAGGAGAGGGTATCGATGAGGATTTGGTACAGGCTTACGTCTGGTATAGCGCGGCCGCTGAGCTGCAACATGACCAGGCAGCAGGTCGTCGCAATCTGCTAACAGCGAACCTGGAGCCTGAGTTGCTGGTTATGGCACAGGACCAGGCTGCAAGTTGCATTGCATCTGAATTTCAACTCTGCGAATAAATGCCTATGGATGACAATCAACTTCTAAGGTATAGCCGACAGATTATGCTTCCTGCATTGGATATTGCTGGTCAGGAAAAGTTATTGGCAGCGAATGTGTTAATTGTTGGTGCTGGCGGGTTGGGTTGTCCGGCAGCCATGTATCTGGCTTGTTCCGGTGTTGGCCAGATTACAATTGCTGATGACGATAAAGTCGATTTGAGTAATTTACAGCGCCAGATTGCACACCACTCCAGCTCAATAGGACTTAGCAAGGTGGCTTCGCTTAAAGAAACTATGTTGCAACTGAATCCGGAAACAGCAGTGACAGCGCTTGCAGAACGCCTGCAAGGTGAAACTCTTGCTTTGGAAATCAGTAAGGCTGATGTTGTTGTCGACTGCAGTGATAATCTGCAAACCCGTCTGGAGATTAATAAGTACTGCAAGGAGTATAAAGTTCCCCTGGTTTCAGGAGCGGCTATCCGGATGGAAGCTCAGCTTAGTGTGTTTGATCATCGTTTGCCTGAGAGCCCCTGTTATCAGTGTCTCTATGATGCGGATAGTGAATTATCACTCAGTTGTTCGGATACTGGTGTGATTGCACCTCTGGTTGGCATTGTCGGTGCCATGCAGGCACTGGAGTGCATTAAACTGATCTGCCAGATTGGTGAGCTGGTCTGTGGACGACTGTTGATCCTGGATGCAGCGACAATGCAATGGCGTGAAATGAATCTGGCAATTAACAGTCACTGTTCTTTGTGCCATCCGGTATAGGCAGCGTAAGCTTTTTATTTTATTTTTTATGACACATGATTTATTGCTGATTCTGATACAGATGAGAAAATTATTATGAATAAAACCAATAACACTATTTTATTTACGCTTATATTTGGCAGTATGGTCGCTCTGACATCCTGCACTCAGGAGACAGACATTTCTCAGAGCAGTATTGAAACTAACACTGTTAATCTGGAAATAGTGGCTGACGAGATTTATACCAATGCCCGTATTTATACTGTCAATGAAGATGAACCCTGGGTTGAGGCCATGGCGATCAGGAATGGTGAAATTCTGGCCTTGGGCAGTGTTGAGGACATAGAAGTTCTGGCAGGGCCCAATACACTCACAACGGATCTTGCTGGCCGGATGGTCATGCCGGGGATACATGATACCCACGCTCATCCGGTCGATGCCGGTATTAATGAGCTCTACGAATGTAGCTTTCGCACAACAAATGTTGAGGAGGCTCTTGCAACAATTCAGGGCTGCGTAACAGAGGCTGAACCCGGTGAATGGATCACAGGTGGTCAATGGTTTGACAGTTATTTTGCTGAAGGTATCTTGCCGAAATCAATACTGGATGAAGCCGCACCTGAAAATCCAGTGTTTTTTATGGATTGGTCGGTTCATAACGCCTGGCTTAATAGTAGGGCATTGGATTTATTGGCCATAAGCGATGAAACACCCGACCCTAATGGTGGCGCAATAATTCGTGACTTAAATACTGGTGAAGCGACCGGGATATTGCTTGATAACGCCGCCTACAATTACAAGAAAGCGGTTGATGAATACACAACGGAAAATTATAAAGCGGCAATTAGCTGGGCTATCGATCAAATGGTACAAGTCGGCATTACTACTTATAAAGATGCCCTTACTATTGCCGACTCCCTTGCTGCCTATGTTGATTTGGATCAGCAAGATGAGCTTAAAGTGCGCGTAAAAACCAGCCTGGCATGGAAAAGCGCCTGGTCAGATTCACACGAAATTGAGTTGGCAGTTATTGCCAATCGTAGTGAGCATACCAGTGAATTCCTTGATACTGATTTTATAAAAATCATGCTGGATGGCATCCCGCCGACTTATACCTCTGCATTAATTGAACCGTATATGCCCAGTGAAGCATATGGTGATGATTATCGTGGCTATACCATGTTTGAAGCCGATGAACTAATCGAGGATGTAGTTTGGCTTGATGCGCAGGGCCTTACAGTCAAGATTCATGCTACCGGTGATGCTTCTGTTCGAATGGCATTAAATGCCTTTGCAGCAGCACGTGAAACTAATGGTGAAACAGGTCTCATTCATGAAGTATCTCATGCTGAAATGATTCACCCTGATGACCTGCTGCGCTTTAATGAACTCAATGTCGCACCTGAAATGGGGCCTAACCTATGGTATCCAGCAGCACTAGGTGACCTTCGGCCTCTGTTAGGTGAAGGCCGCCATTTATTCTGGCAGCCAAAGAGTCTTGGTGAATCGGGCGCTCTGGTCATTTATGGTTCAGACTGGCCAGTTGTGCCATCCGCAAACCCCTGGCCTGGCATAGAGGCTATGGTGACACGCATGGATCCTTCAGGGCAGGATCCAACTGTTGGATGGACAGAAGAAGCAGTAGATTTAGCTACTGCCATCAGGATTTTTACCATAAATGGTGCTATCGCCAATAAAGATGCCAATGTCAGCGGCAACCTGTTACCTGGCAAAAAAGCAGACTTTATTGTGCTGGACAGGAACATTTTTGAGGTGCCGATAACTGATGTTGGTGAGACCCAGGTATTATTGACGGTCGTAAATGGTGAGCATGTCTATAGCGCACTTTGAAATAGTGTGCGTAAATTTTACTTTAAAAATGTTTTCTATAGATTGCCGCAGTCTTTTAATTCAATTGAATAAGGAATCTTGACTATGTATACCCATATCTGTGTTGAGAACTTGTTTTTGAGTTTTCTACACCGATTCAGGCTTTCGATACAGCTAAACCACTCCGTCTGTTAATCCTCGGATTGATTCATCACTCATTGGGATCATTCTATTGTCGTTTGGGTTTCATAATATGTTGTCTGAAAGGCTAATATTATTGGTAGACTCGGGGTGGGGTATAAAGGCATCAGATTTGCCCTGTCATCCAGTCAGTGAATTGCTATATACTCTCTATGCTTTAAAAAACGTAATAATTAAAAGAAGGAAAGATGATTATGTATACCCATATTTGTGTTGGTTCTAATGACCTTGATGAATCACAAAAATTTTATGATGCTGCTCTCACTCCCCTGGGTGTTCAAAGTGCTGGCAAAATTTCAGAAAATGCTTGTATGTATAGTTCAGATGCTGGCACTTTTCTGGTTCTGAAACCTGCTGATGGTAATGCTGCGACTCATGCCAATGGTGGCACCATAGGTTTTATGGCAGCTGATGCTGCAGCTGTAGATGCTTTTCATGCAGCAGGTCTTGCCAATGGTGGCACAGATGAAGGTGCTCCCGGGAAACGCCCACAGGCACCGGGCAACGCGTATGGTGCTTACCTGCGTGACCCTGTTGGAAATAAAATCTGTGCTTTTTGCCAATTACCTGAAGGGGAATAGGTCTATTAGATAGATCTATAAAAATCCTTGAAGATTCTTAAAAGAGGAGGCATAAAAATGCTTCCTCTTTTTTTATGTAGAAAGGAAAGTTTTATCAGCTATGCTATGATGCCGCTTCAAATTAGTGTATGAATTGAAAATTCAACGGAAAAAATTTTTGTGAATGATGAAAGAAATAAGATAAGCGAAAAAGATCAAGAAGCTGTTCAGGTTTTAGGCGGTGAGCGGGAAGATGAGCGGGAAGGTGAGCGGGAAATAGAACAGAAAAATATCCAATCCAACACATTAGTGCATAACGAAAACCAGCCTCGTTTTACCGAATTTGATCTTCCACCTTCCTTGTTAAAAGCATTTGCAAAACTTGGTTTTGAGTTTTGCACACCGATTCAGGCGCAAAGTCTTAAGGTGACACTGGATGGTCATGATGTAACAGGTAAAGCACAAACAGGTACAGGCAAAACAGCTGCTTTTTTAACAACAATTATCAATGATCAGTTAAAAAACCCGATTGACGAAGAACGTTATGTCGCAGAACCGCGAGCCTTGATTATAGCGCCTACACGAGAGCTGGTTATGCAAATTGCCAAGGATGCTGAGGCCTTAACCAGGTATTGTGAATTAAATATTATTACTCTGGTCGGCGGTATTGATTATCAGAAGCAGCTCGACAAACTGGAAGCGGAAATTGTTGATATTGTTGTTGCAACACCGGGGCGCCTGATTGATTTTGTTGGTAGTAAAAAAATTGATTTAAGCTATATCGAAACTCTGGTTATTGATGAAGCAGACAGAATGCTGGATATGGGTTTTATACCTCAGGTGCGCCAAATAATTGCAGCCTGTCCGAAGAAGGAATTTCGTCAGACCTTGCTTTTCAGCGCAACATTCACAGATGATATAAGAGAACTTGCAGAACGCTGGGCGCTTGATCCGATTAGGATCGAAGTCGAGTCAGAATATGAAACCACTGAAAATGTTGATCAGAAAGTTTATCTGGTAACCACTGAGGAAAAATACAAATTACTGTATAACCTGATTCTACGTGATGGCAGTGAACGAGTAATTGTATTTACAAATCGGCGTGACCAGGCTCGGAAACTTGCAGACAATTTACATCGTAATGGTATAGAAACGGGTTTGTTAACAGGCGAGATTGCACAACAAAAAAGAGTACGTACGCTGGAAAATTTTCGTAATGCCAATATACAGGTACTGGTGGCAACGGATGTTGCAGGTCGGGGGCTACATATTGAAGATATCAGTCATGTTGTGAATTTTACTTTGCCGATTGAGGCGGAAGATTATGTTCACCGTATTGGCCGAACCGGCAGAGCCGGAGCCGAAGGCACATCTATCTCTTTTGCCTGTGAAGATGATTCATTTCTGTTGCCTGATATCGAAGAGAAAATCGGTAAAAAGTTAAACTGTGAGCATCCTGAAGCTTCTTTACTGGTGGACCCTCCCGAATTTTTACGGCCTTCCAAATTTAAAGCGGATAAATCGCACGATAACCGAAAGGGTAAAAAGCACCACAAACGCCGTTAAACTTCAGCTCCTGCCTGTTTTAATATTTCTGCATACTCTTTGGAATTTCGGTGTTCAGAAACAATTTTCAGAATAGTTTCGCCACGATAGTTTTTTTCATTGATGTTGCGACCTTCTGCCACAAAAAAAGTGATAAAACGGCCAAAAGCTTCAACAACCATGCCACGATAGGCTTTACTCAGAATATGAAAGTCTGGTGCTTCATTAGCCGTGGTATCCAAGGTCAAAAAACCTTTGATACGCTCATCGCTCCACCATTCATCTCTTACAGCCGGCTGGGTTCTATCGGCGCCGGTTTTTTTCTCAGTTTTCATGTTAATTCTTGATTCCTTACTAGCTTTTACTAATTAGATAATTTTTCTTTCAGTATTTGGTTGACCTGGCCGGGGTTGGCTTTGCCTTTGGATTCTTTCATGATTTGTCCAACAAAAAAGCCAAAGACTTTTTCCTTGCCGGAACGGTATTGTTTGACCTGTTCAGGGTTATTAGCGATTACTGCGTCTACCATAGCTTCGATAGCGCTACTGTCGGTAACTTGTTTTAAGCCTTTGGCTTCAATGATTTCTTCTGCATTACCTTCACCTGCAAGCATGGCTTCGAATACAGTCTTGGCAATTTTTGATGAAATTGTGTTGTCGGTAATTTTATTAATCAGTCCGCCAAGTTGCTGCGGTGTTACCGGGCTTTCACTGACAGGAATTTCTGTTTCATTTAAATAAGCCTGTAAATCAACACTGACCCAGTTGGCTGATAATTTGGCATTGCCACACTCAGCAACAACGGCTTCAAAATAATTAGCGGTAGCCAGATCATTTGTCAGTACCAGGGCATCATACTCACTAAGTTTGTACTCATCTATGAAGCGTTGGCGTTTGGTGTCTGGCAACTCAGGCAGGGTGGTGCGTATTTCTGCAATGAAGGCTTCATCAATCATTACCGGTAATAAATCGGGTTCAGGAAAGTAACGGTAATCATTGGCAACTTCCTTACTGCGCATTGATCGCGTCTCATTTTTCTCGGAATCATAAAGCCGGGTTTCCTGCACGATACGACCGCCGTCTTCCAGAATATCAATCTGTCTTTCAGCCTCTATATTGATGGCTTTCTCAACGAATTTAAAAGAATTGATATTTTTGATTTCAGTTCTCGTTCCGAATTCTTCTTCACCTTTCAAACGTACTGAAACGTTGGCATCGCAACGCATATTGCCTTTTGACATATCGCCATCAGAAATACCCAGATAAAGAATCAGGCTATGCAGTTTCTTTAAATAGGCAACGGCTTCAGTTGCGCTGCGTATTTCCGGTTCAGACACAATTTCCAGCAGCGGCGTTCCGGCCCGGTTCAGGTCAATGCCTGTTTCGCCGTGAAAGTCTTCGTGTAGCGATTTGCCGGCATCTTCTTCCATATGTGCACGTGTAATGCCAATGGTTTTAACACTGCCATCTTCCAGGCTTACTTCAAGTGAACCTTTGCCGACAGTCGGAAAATCCAGCTGACTGGTCTGATAGCCTTTTGGCAGATCCGGGTAGAAATAATTCTTGCGGTCGAATACCGATTTCATGCCTATTTCAGCGTCAATTGCCAGCCCAAATTTGACCGCCATTTTTAGGGCTTCCTTATTCAGCACAGGTAAAGTGCCGGGTAAAGCCAGATCATAAATATTGGCTTGCGTATTGGGTTCAGCGCCAAATTCAGTACTTGAACCGGAAAAAAGTTTGGACTTGGTTGCTAGCTGCACGTGAACTTCAAGGCCTATCACTGTTTCCCATTCCATGATCAGACCTCCGGTGTTTGTGTATGCCAGTCAGTAACCTGCTGGAACTGATGGGCAATGTTTAGCAATTGGGATTCGGAAAAATTCTTACCGATAACCTGCAAGCCGACCGGTAATTGGTTAACCAGACCGGCAGGTATTGAAATGCCGGGCAGGCCAGCCAGGTTGACAGCAATAGTATAAATATCTTCCAGGTACATGGTGACCGGATCATTTGTTTGCGAACCGATTTTAAATGCGGTGTGGGGGGAGGTTGGTCCCATGATGACGTCAACTTCGGTAAAGGCCTTGTCAAAATCATTTTTAATCAGGCGGCGGATTTTTTGAGCTTTAATGTAATAGGCATCGTAATAACCGGCAGACAGGGCATAAGTGCCAACCATGATGCGGCGTTTTACTTCAGTACCAAAGCCTTCGCTACGGCTGCGCTTATATAAATCTTCCAGGTCTTGAGGGTCATCGCAGCGATAACCATAACGTACTCCGTCATAGCGCGACAGGTTGGCTGAAGCTTCGGCCGGTGCAATCACATAATAGGCCGAGACAGATTGGTGACTGTTAGGCAGACTGACTTCTTTTAAAGTGGCGCCAAGTTTTTCAAATTCTGCTAAAGCGTTGCGAATATTTTGTTCGACATCTGCATTAAGTCCTTCGGCAAAATGTTGAACAGGAATGCCAATTTTTAAACCCTTAAGTGGCTTGTTCAGGTCGGCAGTGTAATCTTCTGTCGCAATATTAATTGAAGTTGAATCCAATGGATCATGCCCGGCCATTACGTTAAGCATCAGGGCTGCATCTTCAGCAGACCTGGTTAGCGTGCCTGCCTGGTCCAGGCTGGAAGCAAAGGCAATCATGCCCCAGCGGGAAACCCTGCCATATGTTGGTTTTAAACCAGTGAGTCCACAAAAAGCAGCTGGTTGGCGAATGGAACCGCCGGTATCAGTGGCCGTTGCAGCGGGGCATAAATGAGCGGCAACTGCTGCAGCGGAGCCTCCTGAAGAGCCACCTGGCACCAGCTCCTTGTTCCAGGGGTTATGTACGGCACCGTAATAACTGGTTTCATTTGAAGAACCCATGGCGAATTCATCCATGTTGGTTTTTCCCAGCATAACAATTCCTGCCTGATTAAATTTATCTACGACTGTTGCATCATAGGGGGCAATAAAATTATCAAGCATGCGTGAACCACAGGAAGTTTTAATACCTTTGGTACAAAAAATATCCTTATGCGCCAGTGGTACACCGGTTAATAAATCCGCTTCGCCTTTTGCCCGTTTGCTGTCAGCTGCTTTTGCCTGACTTAAGGCCTGCTCTTCGCATAATGTAATGTAGGCGTTAAAGTCTTTGTCTTTTTCTTTGATGCGCGCGAGATAGGCGGTGGTGAGTTCTTCACTGGAAAACTCACCGGCAGCTAAAGCGCGTGATATTTCGGCAATACCTAATCTAAACATTTCTTTATGGATTCCTGGTGCTTTTGCTCAATAGTTCTTATTCGATAACCTTTGGTACCAGGTACAAACCCTGTTCACACTTCGGCGCAATTTTTTGCAGTTCATCACGCTGATTCAATTCTGTGACCAGGTCTTCACGCAGTGGTTGAGAGGTTTCTATGGCATGGGAAAGCGGCTCAAGCTGATCCGTGTCAGCGCTTTGCATTTGATCTATCAAAGCCAGGATATTTTTAAAGTTGTCAGCAGCTTCCTGCTGTTCTGCTTCGCTAAGCTGCAGGCGCGCAAGATTTGCAATGTATGCAATATCATTTGCTGAAATAGACATTTATCTTCTCCACGTAGCTGATTATGGCTAAAAACGGCTCATATAGTGAAATAGTTCTGACAAAATAGATTTGATTCTTGCTCTAAGTAGTTGTCATTGCTAGAGTTGCATCCTTAATATTGCCTCATATTGGAAAAGGCTTTAATGAGGCTGACGCATTTCACTATTTACAGTTTAAATTATTGGCTCAAATAGTTAAAAAGGCGTGATTATACTGGAAGATTGCTGCAAAAGACGTATTCCAGTCATGAAAATTTAACTTAATCCTGCCGGATTATAAAAGAAAGGTTGTAAAAAATTTATGCTAAAGAAATTAAGGGGCATGTTCTCCAATGATTTATCTATAGATTTGGGGACTGCAAATACCCTCATTTATGTCCGCGAGCAGGGTATTGTATTGAATGAACCTTCAGTGGTTTCCATACGCATCCATAACGGCCAGAAAACGGTTACTGCAGTTGGCTCGGATGCCAAGCGCATGCTGGGCAGGACACCGGGGAATATTTCTGCCATCAGACCTTTAAAAGATGGCGTTATTGCAGACTTCCAGATCACTGAAAAAATGCTGCAGCATTTTATTCATAAAGTGCATGAAAACAGTTTTATCCGACCCAGTCCGAGAGTTTTGGTTTGTGTACCATGTAAGTCAACTCAGGTAGAACGCCGGGCGATTCGTGAATCAGTGATGGGTGCCGGGGCCCGGGAAGTGCGTCTGATTGAAGAACCAATGGCGGCTGCCATAGGTGCCGGTTTACCGGTTGATCAGGCCAGTGGCTCCATGGTGGTGGATATCGGCGGTGGAACTACTGAGATTGCCATCATTTCTCTTAACGGTGTGGTTTATTCAGAATCAGTAAGAATAGGTGGGGATCGTTTTGACGAAGCAATAATAACGCATGTGCGCAGAAATTACGGTAGTTTAATTGGTGATGCGACGGCGGAAAGAATCAAAAAAGAAATTGGTTGCGCCTTTCCGAGTTCAGAAATTCGGGAGATTGATGTGCGTGGACGCAATCTCGCTGAAGGCGTTCCAAGAAGTTTTATTTTAAATGGTGATGAAATTCTAGAAGCCTTGCAGGAACCATTGTCTGCGATAGTGCAGGCTGTGAAAAGTGCCCTGGAGCAATCACCACCTGAACTATCTTCTGATATAGCCGAAAGTGGTCTGGTTCTAACCGGTGGTGGCGCTTTATTAAGAGATCTGGATAAGTTATTGAGTGAAGAAACCGGGCTACCAGTGATTGTGGCAGATGATCCACTCACCTGTGTCGCCAGAGGCGGTGGTGAAGCTATGGAGCTAATGGATCTTCATGACATAGACTTGCTGACTTTAGATTAAATAATAATTAGATAAAATAGCTAAATAAACTCTTTTAACAGAACGGCATAATTGTTCAGTTTCTGAACTGGTAGGTGACTATTAACAAGTCTCTATTCATTCAAAGTTCAGCTCAGGGGTATCGACTGCTAGCATTAGTGCTGGCCTCTCTTGTTCTGATGTTTGCGGATAATCGCTTTGGTTATCTGTCGCAAGTTCGTTTTTACGCTTCATATTCTGTTGCTCCCATGCACTATATTTCAGAATTGCCGCACTCTGTGAGTCAGCGGGTGGGTGATATGTTTAAAAGTCGTGATGAATTGCTGGAAGAAAACCGTCAGTTACAGGAAGAAATTTTATTACAGCAATATCAGTTACAGAAAATTGACCATTTGACGGCTGAAAACCAGCGTTTAAATGAATTACTGAATGCATCAGCAATAGTCGAAGATATTGTAGTCAGGGCGCAGTTGGTCGTTGAGTCGCCGGATCCTTTCAGAAAACAAGTGTTAATTAACCGAGGCAGTATTCATGGTGTTTATGAAGGCCAGCCGGTACTTGATGCAGATGGCTTGTTTGGGCAGGTTGTGTCACTTGAACCCTATTACAGTTGGGTACAACTGATTACTGATCCACAACATTCCACGCCAGTACAGATTAACAGGAATGGCATCAGGGCAGTGGTTTCCGGAACACAGGGCAGCGTTCATGAAATGCTAATGAACAATATGACAAGCAATGCTGATATCGAAGTAGGAGATATACTGGTGACTTCAGGTTTAGGCCAAAGATTTCCTGCCGGATACAAGGTCGGTGTGATAACCAATATCATAAGAGACCCTGGACAACCTTTTGCACGGGTAACAGTTGAACCGACTGCACAACTGGACCGTAGCAGAAATCTGCTGCTGGTATTTTAGTGATGGTTGGATCGGCAAGTTTAAGAGCTTCACATGGTATCTGTGTTATCTTTGCAAGCTTTCTGATTGCTGCATTGTTACTGGTGATGCCACTACCGGATTGGCTTGAATATTGCCGTCCGGAATGGATGGCGCTGGCAGTTATCTATTGGACCATGGCTTTACCACATAGATTTGGTTTAATCGGAGCCTGGCTATTAGGTTTTTTTGTTGATGTCTTGGAAGGTTCTTTATTGGGCCTTAATGGATTGGTGTTAGCCTTGGTAGCGTATTTGGTTTTGAGTCTGTATCAACGTCTGCGCATGTTTACCATGTTGCAACAGGCTGCTACAGTCTTCATGTTGGTGGGATTGCATCAGTTGGTTTCTTTTTGGGTGCTGATAGTCAGCAATCAAAACACCTCACCAAATTTAATGTTTCTGGTTTCTGCTGTGACTAGCGCAGTAATCTGGCCACTGATATTTTACTTTTTGCGCTATCTGCGTCGCTCTTTTCGGGTAATGTAACTAAGCACTGTAACGCTTAGCCAAGGTGATGTTCATAACTGCTTTGATGTTCAAAATATTTTTTTAGTAAGTTTAATCATATGTTGTTTGAAAAATATTTTATTCCTGTTGTTCTTATTTTCACGCTTCCTAGCTGTACATTATTTCAGGCAACTGGGGACTGGTCCGAGCTGCTTCCTCCGCAAAGTTATTTTATTGATTATTATGAACGGAGTACTGATAACCACCCTTATCAGGATAGGGAAAGTTATTTGGGTTGGGTGCAGACCTTTTATGAAGGCAGCCCCTTGTCGCCGGGATGGCTGCAATTAACGGAAGATTTATTATTTGAGACCCCGGCAGACAAGCAGCAGGAATATTCGGAATTAATGGCAGAGCTTGGCCAGCGCATTGGTGCTGAATGGGCTCAGAATAACAGGGTGCGTCTGATTGATACACGCTGTGCCAGTATCTGGCGTGATGCCTTGATAGAAGCCGTTTCAATCGGTGATCTGGAGAATTACATGCAGCGCTTTGAAGCAGATGTTAATGCAATTCTTGCAGGTACCTTAAGTCAGGAAGAGATAGAATTCTCGCGTTACTATGAAGAAGAAGGCTTTGAGTTTTTCTAATTTGTTATTCGGCTTGCAAATATAGCTCGCGGCTTATTCAGTATTAAATTCAATGTTGAGTAAATCAGCGATCTGGCCATATTCACCGGTAAAAAAAGCATTCATGATAGGTGTCTGTAATTGCTGAATACTGCCAGAGAAGTCAGGGCGCAGTGAAAAGTTAAAGGTTTTGTTACCTTCCATAAAACTGGTCAATTCAGCGCCCAGATCAATTGCCAGAGCCTGCAGGTCAGCAGGCGCGAATAAAAATAATGATTGTGTCATGGTCATGATTTCCTGACGCAGGACATCAACACTCTTACCTTGTTCAGCGGCCTGGTTTTCCAGCAAGGTTTGCATTAAACCAGAATCTGACAGGCTCAGACTGATTTCAGGAATTTCAGCAGTCATGAGTGCGTTCATCAGGGCTGTCTGGGCAGCCATCGGATCAGAAATTCGGTTTAAAGTTTCGTAGGAAATATTTCGGGTAGTGGTGTCGACGGATAAGTTAAAAGCGTCGGGCAAACCGAAACTCATGGCGCTATTGAATAGGTTGTTGTTATCAGGGTCATATTGATGACTGTATTCTATGGTGGCAGGAACAGACTCGGTACCGTTAATTAATGAAAGAAAATCCTGCATATCCGGTGTGACCATGGAAGTATCCATTTCCGGAACTCCGGCTGGCAGGCTGAAGCCTTGTGCAGTGAGATTAATTGAACGTGGGAATTCATTAAAAAAGTCCATTTCAGTGATGGCAAGCTCATCAATTCTGAACTGATAGTCCATAGCATCAGTCACATCCAAACCTCGAATCAGGATTGATGCATCAACCCCGAACTCAACGGACTCATATTGGATGTCCTTATAGGCACCACTGGCAATGGCTCGTTCTATATAGAGATCAATCTGGTTTTCCGTTTCCTGGTTAACATAAAAATACAGGCCAAGCAGTGCTATAACGATGACGAGTGGCAGGGCTATAAGAACTTTCTTCACTAATTTGCTCCAAGCTAGGGTTACGGGCTGACTAAATGCGCAGAATGGCGTGTTTAGGCTTATAATGCAAGCCTGCAGGATGGCGGTGAATTTATATACTGGAGGCATTTACTTTTGGTCATAAAACTAATGAATATTGCCCGCAGGTCTGATGCGAATTCTCCCATGCAGGAGGTTTTCAGTGCTGAAGTATCGCTGGAAGATGGCATAAAAGGTGATTCCAAAGGCAAGCCCGGTCCGCGACAGATTACCATCCTGAGCAAGGAGTCATGGCTCAAAGCCTGCCATGAACTCGGTGTAGATTTACCCTGGACTGCAAGAAGAGCTAATCTGTTGATTAAAGGTTTTGAGTTTTTACCGACGGATGTCGGCAGAACCATTCAGGTCGGCGATGTCATTCTGGAAATAACCCGTGAAACAGATCCCTGCTGGAAAATGGATAAAGCCTATCAGGGGCTGAAAGAAGCCTTGATGCCGAGTTGGCGTGGTGGAGTATGCTGCAAGGTTTTGCAGGCAGGTACCATCACGACAGGGGACAATGTTGAGTTGGGTAAAGAGCTATTTTGATCGCTCTATAGCCGTCTGGGCTATGAGTTCCAGACCTTCTTTATAAGCTGAATCTGGCACTACGGATAAGCAGTCCATTGCAATAGCGATACGTTCTTCAGCCTTTTTTCTTGTGTATTCGAGTGCACCGGAATCCCTGACAACAGTGATTATTTCATCCAGGTGGTCCATGCCGCCCTGCTCAATCGCTGATGTAATGAGTTGTTTTTGATCCGGATTGCCGTTTTGGACGACATAAATAAGTGGCAAGGTAGGTTTGCCTTCTGCCAGGTCGTCTCCCACATTTTTACCCAGTTCTTCACTGTCACCGTTATAGTCCAGAACATCGTCAATTAGCTGAAACGCCATGCCAACCTCCAGACCAAAGCTGTGCAGTTTTGCCTGGGTTGCCTCATCAGTTTTGGCAAGAATCGCAGCAGAGCTGCATGCCGCTGCAAACAGGATGGCCGTTTTATTATGTATGACGTTCATGTAGTCGAGCTCAGTAGCAGCGACATTATGCTGGTTAACCAGTTGCAGGACTTCACCTTCAGAAATTTTATTGGTCGTTGTCGCCATGACTTCCATGATCTGCATGTCTGCTATGTCCACGAGCAGCTGAAAGGCACGTGAGTAGATAAAATCGCCGACCAGGACACTGGACGGATTACCCCACTGCATGTTTGCAGTGGGTTGTCCTCGACGCATTTCAGACATGTCGACAACATCATCGTGCAACAGGGTTGCTGTATGTAAAAATTCGATGACAGTTGCAAGATTGATGTGTTGATTGCCCTGATAGCCGAAAGCACGTGCACATAACAAGGCCAATAAAGGGCGAATGCGCTTGCCGCCGGCATCAATCAGGTATTGGCCAATATTTTCAATAAGTGGCACTTCGGAATGCAGCTGTTTCACGACATTCTGATTAAGAGTGACAAAGTCATCGGAGACGATTTGCTGAATTCTGTTGACCATAGCTTTAAAACGGAAAATTTCAGACTGAGGAGCCTAGGGAGGGGTGGGGCGAAAGTCAAGTTATCCGGCACTAAATGCTATCCTAGATCAAGTCTTACAACAGTCTGAAAAAGATAGGAAAAACTATGAATCTGTCTTGCGCAAGTGCTGCTCTTCCCGTAAAATTCCCGCCCCTGTGAAAGCTGGCCCTGTGGTCAGTGTAAAGAATCCGGAGAAAGATCAAATGTATGCGGTTATAGAAAGTGGTGGCAAGCAGCATCGCGTAGAGAAAGGCGAAGTGCTGAAACTGGAAAAATTGGATGCCAGCACAGGTGACAGTATTAACTTTGACAAGGTTTTAATGATTGGTGAGGGTGCCAGCGTTAAGATAGGTAAACCTTATGTTGAAGGCAATGTGACGGCAGAAGTATTAAGCCATGGCCGTGGTGACAAGGTTTCCATTGTCAAGTTTCGTCGCCGCAAGCATCACATGAAACGTCAGGGCCACAGACAGTGGTTTACTGAAGTTAAAATAACTGACATCAGTGAAGGCAAGGCTGCACCAAAGGCTAAAGCTGAATCAGGTGAAGCAACTGAGAAGGCGCCAGCAAAAAAAGCAGCTCCTAAGAAAACCGCTGCAAAAAAAGCGCCAGCCAAGAAGAAAGCAGCAGAGAAAGCTGACACTACGAAGCAAGAGGATTAGTCATGGCACATAAGAAAGCAGGTGGTAGTACTAATAACGGCAGGGATTCAATTTCCAAACGTCTTGGCGTGAAACATTTCAGTGGTGAGAGCGTTGCTGCGGGTAATATTCTTGTGCGCCAGCGTGGTACCAAGTTTCATGCTGGAGAAAATGTAGGTTGCGGAAAAGATCACACACTTTACGCAAAAGCGGAAGGAACAGTTAAGTTTCGGGCTAAAGGGCCGCAAATGCGAACTTACGTCAGCGTTGAGACGGCAAGCGCTTAAGGTGTAAAAGGTTAACACTAACGATTTTTAAAAAACCCTGTCTCTGGCAGGGTTTTTTTTTGGTATTTTAGGGAAACCTAAGGTTATGAAGTTTGTCGATGAAGCAGAAATATTCGTAGAAGCCGGTAAGGGGGGTAACGGCTGCCTGAGTTTTCTGCGCGAAAAATTTATTGAGAAAGGCGGTCCGGACGGTGGTGATGGTGGGGATGGCGGTTCTCTTTATCTGGTGGCAGACCCGGCACTGAATACTCTGGTGGATTTCCGTTACCAGCCTCGCTATAAGGCCCAGGCAGGTTCGGCCGGAGGCAAACGAAATCGCACCGGTGCTAGTGGTGAAGATTTAGAGGTAAAAGTCCCGGTCGGTACCAGTGTTCTGGTGGCTGATACTGATGAACTTATTGGTGATCTGGTAAGGCCAGGGCAGCGTTTACTGGTAGCCCAGGGTGGCAAGAGAGGACTGGGTAATACCCGCTTCAAATCAAGTATCAATCGTGCCCCGCGTAAAACAACTAATGGTACACCGGGTGAGAGCAGGCGCCTGTTTTTACAGTTAAAAGTACTGGCAGATGTTGGCTTGTTGGGTTTGCCTAATGCTGGTAAGTCAACATTGATCAGGGCGGTATCATCAGCTAAACCGAAAGTTGCGGATTATCCTTTTACGACTTTAGTGCCCAATTTAGGAGTCGTCAGACTGAGTAATGAACGTAGTTTTGTGATGGCAGATATCCCGGGTTTAATTCCGGGTGCGGCTGATGGGGCAGGGTTGGGCATAAGGTTTTTAAAACATCTGAGTCGTAGTCGCGTACTTTTGCATCTGGTGGATATTGCTCCATACGATGGAAGTGACCCAGCCGAATCGGCACATGCAATCATTGAAGAGCTGGAAAAATTTAGCGCTGTTCTGGCTCAAAAAGAGCGCTGGTTGGTACTTAATAAAGTGGATATGCTGCCGCAGCAGGATGTCGATAAGATTTGTAATGAATTACTTGGCAAGCTCAAATGGCAAAGTAAGGTATTTAAAATTTCGGCCTTGAACAAAGCAGGCACAAAAGAACTGTGTGATGCAGTCATGACTTTAATTGAAGAACGCAATAGCAGAATTATTGAAGATGAGAGCTTTCGTCTTCATGAGGAAGAACAGCAGCAGCAAATGGATTATGAAATTCGTCGCAGCATTGAACGCAGCAGGGCTTTATGGCGTGAGAAACGTAAAGAACAGAAAGGGCAGAAAGGCTGGGATGAAGATGACTATGATGTGGAAGTTGAGTACGTAAATGAGTAGTCGCGAATTACTGAAGACAGCAAAAACCTGGGTAATCAAAATTGGCAGTTCCTTGGTTACGGATAATGGCAAGGGTCTGAACCGGAAAGCTATTGCCGCCTGGGTAGAGCAAATTGTAGAACTGCAAAAACGCGGCATTGCAATTGTGCTGGTTTCTTCTGGCGCAGTGGCTGAAGGTGTTGCCAGACTTGGCTTGTCTGGGCGACCTACGGCTATTCATGAACAGCAGGCTGCCGCTGCGGTAGGGCAGATGGGCCTGATTGAAGCTTATGAGCGTTGCTTCAGAGAATTTGATAAGCATACTGCCCAGGTCTTGCTGACACATGATGATTTATCCAACCGTACACGTTACCTCAATGCCAGAAGTACCTTGAATAGCTTGTTGAAGATGGGTGTTACGCCAATTATTAATGAAAATGATACGGTCGTTACCGAAGAAATCTGTTTCGGTGACAATGATACTTTGGGCGGTCTGGTAGCAAATCTTATCAATGCCCAGGCTTTGGTCATCATGACTGATCAGGATGGTTTTTATGATGCAGATCCGCGTTCGAATGCACAGGCCCAGCTTATCAGAGAAGCTAAGAGCAATGACAAGAATCTGTTACAGCATGCCGGGGGCAGTGGTGCTCTGGGTAAGGGTGGCATGCTGACGAAATTAAAAGCAGCCAGACTTGCGGCAAGATCAGGGGCTATCACAGCGATTGTGAATGGTAATCAAGGCAATGTATTACTTGATTTATATGAGGGTAATGAGATCGGCAGTTTATTATTGCCTGATGCGCAACCTATCGCAGCGCGTAAGCAGTGGCTGGCCAGCCATTTAAAGGTTTGCGGCGAGCTTGTTTTAGATGATGGAGCCGTGGATGTATTGAAAAAGTCTGGGCGCAGCCTGCTGCCTGTCGGTATCAAGTCGATAAAAGGCAAGTTCTTGCGAGGCGAGATAGTAGCCTGTCTGGATGCTCAGGGGAAAGTTATTGCCAGAGGACTGGTTAATTATGATGCCAGCGAAGCACAGCTTATAATCAGTAAATCCAGTGATCAGATACTTTCCATTCTGGGCTACGATGGCGATCACGAGATGATTCACCGCGATAACCTGGTGTTACTTTGATCAAGCTTCGTCCTAAAACTTAAATCTGCAAGCTGCCTGTCAGTCAAGTCTGTAAATAAAGTGTAAAACTCCAACACACAAAAAACCGGCTAAGGCCGGTTTTTATAAAATTACTGATTTCTCGAATTTATCGAGCTTATGTCATGCTAGGCTTTTAATGCCTTGATGCCAGCATTAAGTCTGCTTTTGTGTCGGGCAGCCTTGTTCTTGTGAATGATGCCTTTATCTGCCATACGATCAATAACAGGAACAGCAGCATTATAGGCTGTAGTAGCTGCGTCATAGTCCTTGCTTTCAAGGGCTGCATCTACTTTCTTGATATAGGTACGCACCATGGAACGGAAGCTGGCGTTATGACTTCTGCGGTTTTCAGCCTGTCTTGCTCTTTTACGAGCCTGTGGAGAGTTAGCCAATGTGGCCTCCTTTCATTACTATCTTGTAAATATCAATAAATTCAGCAAATTGCCGATTCAGATTGATCCGAAAGATTGCTTATTTTTTTGTCGTTTCGGAAAGCATCACTTCCCGAAAAAAGACGCGCACTATGCAGTTTTGCTGCTGATTTGTCAATAGTGATGCTGGTTTTATAGCGGTTGAATAGCTATGATGCGGGCTTTTAGTCTGTAAAGCCACTTATGCAAGAAGACAGCACAGCAAAGACCAATGGGCAGCAGGAAGAAAAAAGTAATGATGGTCTGGCTCGGTCCAGCATAGTAGTTTCATCCTTGACTTTTTTTTCCAGAATCCTTGGTTTGGCCAGGGAGATTGTCTTTGCTGCTTTTTTTGGTGACAGTGCACAGGCCGATGCTTTTTTTGTAGCCTTTCGTATTCCTAATTTTCTACGCAGATTATTTGCAGAGGGCGCCTTTTCACAGGCCTTTGTACCGGTTTTATCCGAGTACAAGCAGAAACGCTCTTTTGCTGAGGTAAAAGCGTTTGTGGATCATGTGGCAGGCAGGCTGTCATCCATACTTTTGGTTATCAGTATTGTGGGGGTCATAGCCACGCCGGTTCTGGCAGGACTCTTTGCGCCGGGCTACCTGGATGATGCTGAAAAATTTTCATTGCTGGTGGACATGCTGCGTATTACTTTTCCGTATATCCTGCTTATTTCATTAACCGGTTTTGCCGGTGGTGTATTAAACAGTTATAACCGCTTTGCTGTTCCAGCCGTTACACCGGTATTTTTAAATATTTCGTTAATCAGCTGTGCAATTTGGTTAAGCCCGTTATTTGCAGAGCCTGTCATTGCTATTGCCTGGGGTGTGATAGCAGCAGGCATTATCCAGTTGATGTTCCAGTTGCCTTTTCTTGGGCATTTGCACCTGATTCCGCGACCCAGATTAAAGCCCAGACATGAGGGTGTGAGCAGGGTAATCACATTGATGTTGCCGGTGATGTTCTCTGTTTCAGTGGGACAAATAAATCTTTTGTTGGATACAGTTCTGGCAACATCGATTGACGGGGATGGCAGCGTCAGCTGGCTATATTATGCAGACCGTATTATGTATCTGCCACTGGGAGTATTTGCTGTTGCAATTGCGACAGTCATCCTGCCGAGTCTGTCGCGAAAACACGCTGAAGCATCGGTTGATAAATTCAAAGAAACTTTGGATTGGGGCTTACGTTGTATTTTATTAATAGCGTTACCAGCAAGTATTGCCCTGATCAGTCTGGCAGAGCCCATGGTTATTACTTTATATCAACGTGGTGAATTTGGAGCAGATTCTGTGTTGCCGACAGCCCGGGCATTACAGGCTTACGCTTTGGGCCTGCTTGCTTTTATGGCAATCAAGGTTCTATCCAGTGCATATTTTTCACGTCAGGACACCAAAACGCCTGTACGCTATGGAATCATTGCCATGGTGAGCAACATGGTGATGAACCTCATTTTAATTTTACCGTTGGCACATGTTGGATTAGCCATAGCAACTGCTTTTTCATCCTGGGTCAATGCGGGTCTGCTGTTATTCGGTTTGGTAAAATTGAAGCTGTTTCATTTTCAGCGAAAACTCTATGTGCTGCTATTACAACTCTTTGCAGCTAATTTATTGATGTTGGTATTTTTGCTGAGCTTTAATGAGGCTGGTGAACAATGGCTGGCATGGAATACGATGGCTAGGTCCGGCTATCTCGCTTTTCTATGCTTTGGTGGAGTGCTTTGTTACGGCATAGGCTTGTTGCTGGTTGGTATCCGACCACGTGATTTCCGGCATTAATTCAGCATACTTTTTACAATTTACTTACAATAAGGCTTTAAAGACAGCCTCTCTGGTTCTTTATATAATAATTACCCTTTGACTTTTTAATGCCTATGCAAGTTTTCGATAATTTATCTACCTTAAATGCTGCTTATCCGCATTGCGTTTTAACCATTGGGAAGTATGATGGTATGCATCTGGGGCATCAAAAAATTCTGCAGCGTTTAAAAACAGTTGCTGCTGAATTAAAGCTCCCTTCTTTAGTCATTCTGAGTGAACCACAACCGGAAGAGTTTTTTTCAGGTGAAAATGCACCGGCCCGACTGCTGTCTTTTGCAGATAAATTAAAGTTTCTAGAAAATATCGGCATAGATCTGGTTTATAAAATGACTTTTGATCAGAAGCTGAGTGAATTAAGTGCAGAAAACTTTATAGTTAATATTCTACATCGGGGTTTAGGTGTCAAAGCCTTGATTGTGGGTGATGACTTTCATTTTGGTAAGGACAGAAAAGGTGATTTCTCTTTATTAAGGGAACAAGGAGAAATTCTGGATTTTCAGGTAGAGGCCGCTGAGGAGCTCTTGGTTGATGGTCATCGGGTAAGCAGTACTCTGCTCAGGCAAAGACTGGAAGCCGGGGACTGCAAAGGTGCCTCCGAGTTAATGGGCAGGCCTTATCAGCTGAGTGGAGAAGTCATTAAGGGCCAGCAGCTGGGTCGAAAATTAGGTTATCCGACAGCGAATATTGAAACCGGCATTAAAAAATTAGCACTAGAAGGTGTTTTTGCGGTTATTGCTGAACTTGGTGGGCGCTTTATTAAAGGAGTTGCCAGTATCGGTAATAAGCCGACTATTGAAGGTAAACATGATTTGGCAGTAGAAGTGTTCCTAATGGATTTTGATGAAGATATTTATGGCGAAAAACTGGTTGTGTATTTTTACGAAAAAATCAGAGCACAGGAAAAGTTTTCAGACATAAATGAATTAAAACAGCATATTGCAAACGATGTAAAAAAAGCCAGGCAATTTTTTTCAATAAAAGAGTCAATAAAAACAGACGGTTTTTTAGAGGCTGGCTTAGGCTAAGTTATGTCAACTGAACCCAAAATAATATTCAGAACGCCGGTTCTATTATCAATATCATTTTTGATATTTATACTGGATCAGTTGACTAAATATTTTTGTAATGCCTATCTGGACTATGGTCAACCCTTAACGGTATTTCCAGGTTTTGATTTGTTGCTTGCCTATAATTCTGGCGCTGCATTCAGTTTTTTAGATGACGCTGGTGGTTGGCAGCGCTGGCTGTTAACTGGATTTTCTTCAGCAATCAGTGTCTTGTTAATTTTTTGGATTGTTTGCTTGCCTAAGCAGGAAAAATTATCGGCGATCGCACTTTGCCTGATACTGGGTGGAGCCGTGGGAAATTTATATGACAGGATGTTGAATGGTTATGTAATTGATTTTATCAGCGTGTATTATCAGAGTTTTCGATTTGCTACCTTCAATATAGCCGACTCGTCAGTTTTTATCGGTGCGTGTCTGATGATACTGGATATCTTTAAAAATCAATCTGGGATGTCTGGTTTACGTAGCGGTAAAAGTACTGCCAGGAATAACGAAGATGAATAATTCTGATAGTGATTTAGAGCGCAATGAGGCCGGTAAAGGCGTTGACATTGATACCAACAGAAAAAGTAATGAATTGCTCCATGTTGTTAATCTTAGTGATGAGCCGGTACTGGATGCCAAAGCCGGGAAAGAAGAATTAAAGCATTATTCCGAGCATGAAATCAGTCCCGGAAAGCGCATTGTTTTAAATTTTTCTTTGGCGCCGGCAGATGATCCAACAGCTCTGATTGACTCCAATTTTGAAAAAGAACCAGTAAGTTTTGACTATGGTGATGGTAATATACTGCCCGGATTTGAGGCTGTTATGCTCGGTCTTAAAGCCGGTGATAAAAAGTCGTTTACTGTCGGGGCGGAAAAGGCTTTTGGTCTAAGAAACGAAGATAATATTCATTGTTACCCCCGCTATCAGTTTCCGGCGGATCTGCTTATGGAAAAAGGTCTTATGATTAATTTTTCGGATGCTGGAGGTAATGAGCAGGCAGGTGTCGTTAGCACTTTTGATGCTAATAATGTATATGTTGATTTTAACCATCCTCTAGCTGGTCTCGATATTCTTTTCGTTGTTGAGATTAAAGCGGTTGAAGCTATTTAATAGATTGTTAGACTAACTTTATGACCATGGTTACCGAAAAACGTGAAATCAAGCTGGCTAATCCACGCGGATTCTGTGCCGGAGTTGACCGCGCCATTGATATTGTCAATCGAGCGCTGGATATTTATGGAGCGCCTATCTTTGTCCGGCATGAAGTTGTGCACAATAAATTTGTCGTTGAAAGACTGAAATTACGAGGAGCAGTTTTTGTTGATGAATTGTCTGATGTGCCGGTAACAGAGAAGACAGAACCACCCATTGTGATTTTTTCTGCCCATGGTGTGTCGCAGGCGGTAAAAACGGAAGCAGCCGGTCTTGGTATGCGAGTGTTTGATGCGACCTGTCCTTTGGTGACCAAGGTGCATATGGAAGTCATGCGATACAGCCGCGCGGGACAGGAATGTATTTTAATTGGGCATGCTTTTCATCCTGAAGTTGAAGGGACTATGGGGCAATATGATGAAAGTGCCGGTGGCAGGATTTACCTGGTTGAGTCAGAAGAGGATGTGGCGAGTTTAGAGGTTAATAATCCTGATCAGCTCGCCTATGTGACACAGACGACACTCTCCATGGATGATACTTCTCTGATTATTGATGCCCTGCAAAAGCGTTTTCCAAATATAAAAGGGCCACGCAAGAAAGATATTTGCTATGCTACCCAGAATCGCCAGGATGCAGTTAAACAACTGGCTTTGGAGTGCGATCTGGTTCTGGTGGTAGGTTCACCGAACAGCTCCAATTCCAATCGGTTAAAAGAATTGGCCGAGAGAACAGGTAGTGAGGCTTATCTGATTGATAGTGCCGAAGAAATTCACGACCGCTGGTTGCAGGGCAAAAGCAGGGTCGGCGTAACAGCAGGAGCTTCCGCTCCGGAAGTGCTGGTACAGGAAGTTATCCAGCGTATTCAGGAACTGGGCGGTGGTCAATTGCAAGAGATGGCAGGTGCCGAGGAGAATATGACTTTCTCAATGCCACGCGACCTGAGAATTTCTTAAAATTTCAATAAGTTAAGCTTCTGTATAGTGATTTAGATCGCATTTTAGACATCCTGAGTAAAGCGGCCTACAAGTTTTCTCAATAGTTCACATTTTTTTTTGCAAATTAGGTTAATCTCTTAGTCCCACAGGATAAAGAAACCTTTAGAATATAAGGGCTTATCCTACCGGGCTTGCTTATTAGAGCTGTTACGACATGGTATAGTGTTAGCGAGGCTTTAGATTGCTTGTATTGGTAAGTCAATGAGATACGCTTTGTACAGCAAAATCAAACTGGGACAGCAGGGATATACCATGCTGGAGATTCTTATGGTTGTCGCCATTGGAGCTATCCTGGTTGCCGTAGCCGTGCCCAGTTTACAGGATACGATCAGTCGCAATGCCAGAGACAGTATACAACTGGATTTATTGACTTCATTGGCACTGGCTCGAAGTCAGGCAGTCACTTTGTCGGTAACAGCTTCTGTTTGTCACAGTGCTAACCAGACATCCTGTTCAAATTCAGCAGGTTCTGACTGGAGCGATGGCTGGCTGGTTTTCTCGGATTATGATGGCGATGGCGTTGTGGATAGTGCTGATGGAGATGAATTATTACAGGTACATCCTTCAGCAAATGACATTGTCGCCATCGAATTGTTGAACAGTTCCAACAACACGATAACGAATGAATTTGTGCAGTTCAATAATGACGGCTTCCTGAATAATTCCACGGGGGGCGCTTATTTCAAAATTTGTGACATTGATAATATTGCTGCCAATTCCAGAGCCATATGGGTGAGCAATACTGGCTCTGAAATAAAGATCAGAGTCGACACTGCCGAGAAAATTAAAATCTGCAGTAAACAGGTAGGAAATGAGCAGGATCAGCGACAGCAACAGCCTGTATAGATTGTAGATATTAAAAATCTGGGCGCTCTGCTGACGACGGCTGTCATCTATGCTGACTACACGGAGTTTTAACATGGGGATTTAGGAATCCTGCTGTTTAAACGAATTTCTATGTGCTGAAGAACAAAACCAGTATTCCTGCCCATTGTCTTTAAGACCAATCGCGTCTTCCTGTGGCAGATGAACATCACACAGTTCACACTTGACCATTTTTTCACGCACAGGGATTTTAGATTGTTCGGATTTTTTGTCTCTTTTTACCACTGTTTTTTGATAATTTTTTATCATGCGCCAGGCGACGATGACGACAAGAATAAAAGTCAGTAGTCTGAATAATCCCATAATTCGCTCTGCTTGAAATTAGATCGTTAGCACTTTATGTTGCTTTACTTGACGCTAAAGAATAACAGACAATAACTCACCTGCTAAACAATATCTATACAAGCAAACAGGCCGAAAACAGATAGTAATGCGAATATTAATGGTTCAAACCAACCCGCTCGTTGGTGATATTCCGGGTAATACAAAAAAACTTCTAGCCGCCGCCAGGCAGGGTATTGCAGAGCATGAGGCTGATATTATTGTATTTCCTGAACTGGTATTAACAGCTTATCCCCCTGAAGACTTATTACTGCGTCCAAGTCTGGACAAACGTATAGCTGCAGCACTGCAAGAAATTCAGGAAGCTGAGCTGCCAGCCTATCTGGTTGTTGGTTATCCGGGCAGGGTAGATGGCAAACTATTCAATATGCTGGGTGTGTTTCACGCAGGCCAATGTTTGGCTACTTATTGCAAGCAATGTTTACCCAACTATCAAGTGTTTGATGAAAAGCGTTATTTCTCGGCGGGCGATAAAGCTTGTGTGTTGGAGATAAAAAATATTCCGGTTGCCTTCACTATTTGTGAAGATTTATGGGAAGCGGGCCCCATGCAACAGGCCAAGACGGCCGGCGCAAAATTAATGATCAATATTAATGGTTCACCTTTTCATATGAATAAGGTGCAGGATCGTCAGGAAATTATTCAACAACGCATAAATGAAACATCTCTACCTGTTATTTATGTGAATCAGGTTGGTGGGCATGATGAACTGGTCTTCGATGGTGCTTCAATGGCCTTTGATGGTTCTGGCCAATTGTGTGCACTGGCTCCTTTGTATGAAGAAGCGATGGTGCCGGTTGACTGTAATATAAATGCAGATGAAACAGTTTCTCTAAGTCAGAGTGAGATCGCTTCACTACCGGATAAAGAAGCGGTTATCTATCAGGCTTTGGTATTGGGTCTACAAGATTACGTCAACAAGAATGGTTTCCCTGGTGTTGTCCTGGGGCTTTCCGGAGGTATTGATTCCGCCCTGACGCTTGCCATTGCAGCGGATGCCCTGGGTGCAGAAAGAGTGCAGGCAGTGATGATGCCCTATACCTACACATCGGAAATCAGTCTGGAAGATGCACGTAAAGAAGCAATGACACTGGGTGTTAATTACCAAGTAATTCCCATCGCAGATATCTATGACAGCTTCAGCCGGGCGCTTAGTGATGAATTTAAAGGCTACAGTTCTGATATTACCGAGCAAAATATCCAGGCCCGCAGCAGGGGTGTTTTGCTTATGGCTATTTCAAACAAAAAACATGCGCTGGTTTTAACAACCGGTAACAAGAGCGAACTGGCAGTTGGTTATTCGACACTTTATGGCGATATGGCAGGCGGTTTTGATGTGATAAAAGATGTGCCCAAGATGCTGGTTTATGAACTGGCCCGGTATCGTAATACGCTGGGAGAAGTTATTCCGCAACGTGTTATCGAACGAGCACCTTCAGCAGAACTGGCACCGGATCAGGTGGATGAAGATAACCTGCCGCCATATCCTGTGCTGGATCAGATTCTTGAGTTATATATTGAAGCTGATTTAAGTGCGGAAGAAATCATAGCTAAAGGCTTTGACCAAGATACCGTCGCAAAAGTGATCAGGCTGGTTGATATTAATGAACATAAACGCAGGCAGGCGCCGATTGGTATCAGAATCAGTAAACGTGGCTTTGGCAAGGACCGGCGTTATCCCATTACTTCCGGCTGGAAAATGGGCGATTAATTCTGAATTAGTTCGGCAGAGCAAAAGTAGACAGTGAATTACCTGAAATCACTGTTAACTCCTCTATTTTGAATGCAATTTTTCGAGTTCAACTTACAGGTTAAACCAGCGTTGTGAAAGCGCAGGGCTTAGCGCTAACTGCTCGGATAGCGTAGCAAATGCTTCGTGGTTTACGCCACTCCAACCGAGTCTTTCAAGAGGGGCGTCCAGATGATCATTTCTGTGCATATCGCAGACTATCGTAGTCAGCAGTTTATTCAACGGCAGCATTTCCTGATGCGCATTTAACAAAGCATGAATACGTGCAGCGCCACGGAATTTCATTTCTGCAATGGCATCAATGTTTTCCAGTATGCTTTCTATGTAGGGGTACTTTTTGAGAATTTTTGCTGCAGTCGTGTAACCGACGCCGGGAATACCCGGAATGTTATCGACCTTGTCACCGGAGAGGGCGAGCATGTCAGGAATCTGTTCAGGTAAGACACCAAACTGCTTCTCAACGCCACGGCGGTTTAACACATTACCACGGGCAAAGTCCCACCAGGCATCTTCTTCGCCGATGACAAGCTGGGTCAGGTCTTTATCGGCACTGACTATGGTGACAGCAAAACCCTGCTCCCTGAAATAGGCTGCAAGGGAACCAATAATGTCGTCGGCTTCGTAACGGTTGCTGCCAAATTCAGGAATACCAACAGCCTGGCAAAAAAGCCGGCACTGTTCAAACTGGTGCTTGAGTTCAGGCGGTGCAGGCGGGCGGTTAGCCTTGTATTCAGGATAAAGTTCCCGGCGATAGGATGCTGTCTGGCTCGCATCAAAGGCACAAGCAATATGCTGTGGTTGTTTTTGTTTTATTATCTGAAACAGGAAATCACTGAAGCCAAAGACAGCATTACTTGGCTTGCCATGGGTATCTGTTATGGAGTCATCATAGATATGCCAGGCACGAAAAATATAAATACTGGAATCAATCAAATAGGCGCGCGGTAAAGGCATGATTGAATTCTAACTGTTTACACAAACGACGAACAAACTTTTTGTTATGATTACGCCTTTATCATTCGTCGGGTTACTTTAATGTATCAAGGATTAATTAAAATCACTGTGGCTTTTGTCCTGGCAATCCTGCTTGTTGCCTGTGTGCAGGAGCGAGAAGAAAAACAAGCCATTCAGGCCGGAAATATTACTATTTCTGATGTGCAACCTGCCGCAGGTGGAGAATCCGCTACTTTTCAGGATTTAGGTGGCAGGCCCCTTGAAATTTCAAGTTTTGCCGGGCGCAAGCTGATTTTAAATTACTGGGCAACCTGGTGTGCCCCCTGCATAGAAGAGATACCGGCTTTAAGTCGGGCAGCAGAGATACTTGGGCCAGAAGGCTATATCTTTGTTTTAGCCTCTGATGAGCCTTTGGAAACCATAACTGCCTTTATTGCTGAAAATGAATTCAGCGGTAATTTCATCAAGTTAAATTCATTCTTTTCGACACATGGAATTCAGGCAGTACCCAGCACAGTGCTCTATGATGAATCCGGTCAGGAACTTAACAGTTGGCTAGGCGCTTATGAATGGGATAGCCCGGAACTTTTAACTGAATTAAGATCTTTTTAAGTACCAAGAAAGAGAGTTGAGAAGTGAGTAAACAACACTGTGTTATTGTTGGCGCCAGTCATGCTGCGGCAGAACTTTGTAACAGCTTGCGAAAAGAAGGCTGGGAAGGGGGTATTACCCTGATCGGAGAAGAAGCTCACCTGCCTTACAATCGTCCGCCTTTATCCAAAACTTTTTTAGCGGGTACCAAAAGTATTTATGACTTGCTGATCCGGCATGAAGAAGCTTATGCAAAAGCAGATATTAAATATAAGCTGGGCTGTAGAGTCGACAGTATTGATCGGACTAATAAAACTGTCTTTCTGAATGATAATGAAACAGTCAACTACGACAAACTTATTCTAACAACAGGGGCCAGACCCAGAGTGATGGAGCTGCCCGGTGCCAGACTTGGCAATGTTTTTTATTTGCGTGACATACATGATGCCGACAGAATAAGACCGCATATCGAAGCGGGTAAACAGGCTGTCATTGTTGGCGGTGGCTATATAGGCCTGGAAACGGCCGCCATGCTGACTTCCACAGGGATGAAAGTCACAGTGCTGGAAAGGGATCCACGTATTCTTAATCGCGTTTCTGCGCCGGAAATTTCTGAATTTTACAGTCGTATTCATGCCGAAGAAGGTGTTGAGTTGATTACCGATGTCGAAATCAGTCATTTAAAAGGCGATAAGCAGGCCAATTCAGTAGTTTGTAATGGTGGACAAAGTTTTCCGGCTGATATGGTCATTATTGGCATTGGTGTAGTTCCCAATTCGGAGCTGGCTCAGGATGTCGGGCTGGATATTGATAATGGCATTGTGGTTAATGCTTTTGGTGAGACCAGTGATCCGGATATTCTGGCAGCCGGGGACTGTACTTTTCACTTCAATAAACATTATCAGCGTTGGATGCGACTGGAATCCATTCAGAATGCAGTGGAGCAGGCTAAAGTAGTAGCCAGAACAATCTGTGGTAAGCGTCAGGAATATGATCAGATCCCCTGGTTCTGGTCTGACCAGTATGATCTGAAGTTACAGATAGCAGGGTTGTCTGCAGGTTATGACAACCTGATCGTACGTGGCGATTTATCGCAGGGCAGAAAAATAGCGGTATTTTATTTTAAGGGGGAAGTGTTGCTGGCTGTGGATGCGGTAAACAGCCCGCAGGAATTCATGTTTGGTAAACGTGTGCTGGCACAGTCGCTGCAACTGAATCGGGAAAAACTGGCCGATACCAGCGTCCCAATGAAAGACTTGCTTCTGGCTTAGATACCAGGAATAACACAAAGTCATTCAGGCTGATTGTTTTACCTGAACCTGTGCTATTTTTTCTGAAATGAACATGTCTTCGGAGTTCTTTTTCTCAAGATAATAGGTTAAGGCCGGATACATGATCAGCTCAAAAAGAAACAGCAGGTAAAAAAACGCTGCGCCAAAGGGTATGACGTCACGGGTGTCTTTCCAGGAGGCAATATCGCTGTCGAGATCAAATGATAGTTGCAGACTGACATAAATAAAGATGCCAAGAGACCAGCGTAATAAGCTCAGAAATTCTCTGGTCTGAGTGGAAAAGGTGTCAAAAATAAACAGAGTGCCACCGCCAAAAGTAATAAATACCAATAAAGCATAAAACAACATGCCTTCCATGCCATCTATGTCATAGGACACCCAGGCAAAAATAACCACAACAATAGCGAATAATGAAAAACGGAAAATTCGCATGAACAAATTATGTATTTGAATGATGAGCGGCAGTACGACCAAGACGCCGCTGGCGACGGCAAGAAATTCTGCCTGAATGATATAGCCCAGTACTTCCTGGTTAGTCCAAAAAATATATTGCGCCGTAAAGACCAGAGAAAAATTAAAAATGATAGCCATTAACAGGAGAGGAAGAGCTGCGGCCAGGCAATAAGCCATTATCTGTTTACGCTGGAGCATCTTGTACATACTGGTTAACCTGATACCTGGATCATCATACGTCGCACTGCAGACCTTAAGCCAGCTAATTGCTCTCAACGATAAGAAATTATTTACCAAGATGCAATTTTTAATGCCATTGTGCTTGTATCTGGCATTAGGCTTTAGGCTTTAACTGATGGTTTAAAGCGGTATAATGCGCTGCAAATATTTGCCCCATTGATAGTCAACTGTAGTCAAAATTTTAGTTTAAACGGAGTATATGATGCCTTTAGTTACTTATATCAGTCATGACGGAACCACCAATGAAATAGAAGTGCCAACTGGTAATTCTGTCATGCAGGGAGCAGTGGATAATATGCTTGATGGCATCATCGCAGAATGTGGTGGCTCATGTAGTTGCGCAACCTGTCATTGTTATGTTGATGAAGCCTGGCTGGATAAAGTTCCAACTGCCAGTGAAATGGAAAAAGACATGCTGGAGTGTGTGTTGGAACCACAGAAGAATAGCCGTCTGAGCTGCCAGATTGACGTCACTGAAGAATTGAATGGCCTGGTTATCAGATTGCCAGAATCACAGTTTTAAATTATTTCAAATAACAGGGAACTTTTACCGAGCGTCACACTCCAACTCTATGTGCGCAGGAATAGAGGCACGCCCCTTTTAATCTTATTTATATTGACAGGAAAGCCCGCTAGCTACCCACTAGCGGGCTTTTTTGTGAGCTTATTAACATTTCCAATAGCCTGAAAGCACTAGAATCGCACTACAAACAATAGAAAAGTAGTGGGTTTAAACAGTGGTAAGTTATTCACAAAATCTAGGTAACCAAAGAAATTCAGCTGCTACAGTTAATCTGGTGAAGCAGGAGAATAGCTCTGAAGCCTTGCAGGATTTGATTGATATTCTTAAGCAGAATTATGTCAGTGACTGTCCGGAATGCACTGGCAGCGGCATAAGCTTGAGAAAGCGTGTTTGTGCGCCTTGACAGGGTTCAGGCAAGAGTCAGGGTAACAAGTCATTTTAGGCCTCTGTGGTATTCAGGGCAGCTGCAGTATCTATATCCTGAATAATTCCCCAGTCCGAACATTCCATTAGATACAGTTCCTTTGCATGCCGGGTCAAAAGTTCCCGGGCACCCTGGTCACCTTCAAGTTCTGATATTTCTTTAAAGTAATCCGCATGAAAACCAACAGGGTTGCCAGCTCTGCCCTGGCAACAGGGTCTGACGATGGGGTGCCTTGTCAGTGCTTGCTGAATAGCCTGATAAGTTTCGCTTTGCACATAAGGCATATCCGCCAATGCAATTACTGCAGCATCCCAGTTTGTGGTATAGGTCATGGCTGCAGCCAGAGAATAACCCATACCTTTACTGGCCTGTTCAGCAATACATAAAGTCCAGTCAGGTTGATAGCCTTGACCAAACGCCTCATCGCCAGGATGCATAACCAGAACACGCTGGTAAAAGATATCGGGTATTTTGCTAAGCGTGGCATCCAGTAACATTTCGCCGCTATGCAGTCGTGCCTGACGTTTATCAGCATTAAAACGTCGACTATAACCAGCAGCTAAAACAATAATGCCGATCTTGTTGTTGACCTGCTCAGGCATGGTTTTGTTGACGGAGTTGCGCTCGTAACTGGGTTAATTCTGCCAGAATGGCGATAGCGATTTCAGGCGGAGTCTTACTGCCGATATCAAGGCCGACAGGAGCATGCAGCCTGTGGATTTGTTCTGCGGGAATATCCAGCATTTGCAAACGTTCTTTGCGTTTTTCTGTGGTCTTAGCTGATCCCATGGCGCCAATATAAAAAGCGTCCATTTGCAGGGCCTGCATCAGTGCCATGTCGTCAATCCGCGGGTCATGGCAGAGCGCAACAATAGCTGTTTGCTGATCAATACTTTTACTACGGAGCCAGTCATCAGGCATTGCTTGGGTCAATTCAATATCTCGCTTGGGAAAACTGTCAATAAGTTCCTGTCGCGGGTCACAAATAGCAACTTCATAATCCAGTCCCTGAGCCATTTCACTCAGGTAGTAAGCAACTTGCACAGCACCAATCAACAATAGCTGAAATGAAGAACCATAAGTGTGTTGCATTGAGTCGTCAGTAATAGTCAGCGCGGCATTTTGCTTGCTGTCCTGTAAATGTGCTTGGCCTGATTTGAGATCAACAATACGGGTGATTAATTTTCTACCCGCGACAGCCTGTGCAAGTTCCTGGTAGATTGTCGTTTGGCCTTGATTTAAAGGTTCAACGATAACTTCTAACTGGCCCCCACAGGGAAGCCCAAGCTTCAAGACATCTTCAACGGCCACCCCATAACTAATTCTTTCCGGTTTATCCTTGGCCAGTTTGCCTTTTAGTATGTCTTCCCGTAAATCATCTTCCACACAGCCACCGGAAAGGGAACCGCAATACTGACCATCTTCGTTACATGCCAGCAGTGAGCCGACCGGTCTGGGTGAAGAACCAAAGGTTGAAACTATCGTGCATAACCAACATTGTTTTCCGGCTTCAAGCCAGAGACTCAGTTGCTTGATGACTTGTTGATCCATGCTGTTCATAGTCTTGGTTCTATAATTTGTAACAGTATTGTCTGACCGCTGCTTGTATGTATTTGTTATCTGTCATGTTAGACAGGGATGGGGAGTATAGCAGAGTAATTTGTTATGCTTGCCGTTTTAGCGGGCAGTGTAGCTCCTTGGCTGGTGGCAATGTATGAAATTCAGACCATGTATTGATTTGCATCAGGGTAATGTTGTGCAAATTGTCGGTGGTTCTCTGCAGGAGAGCGATCAGTCTGCACTTACAATAAATTTCAGCAGTGACCGTTCGGCCGCTGAATATGCCAGGCTTTATCAAAAAGATGGTCTGAGCGGCGGTCATGTGGTTTCTCTGGGAGCAGGCAATCAGGAGGCGGCCTTGCATGCACTTGAGGCCTTCCCGGGAGGACTGCAATACGGGGGGGGTGTTTCACCGGAAAACGCAGCAACTTACCTCAATGCCGGTGCAAGTCATGTCATCGTAACCTCCTATATTTTTAATTCAGGAAAAATAGATCTAGAAAAGCTGGAAAAACTGCTGGATGTAACTGGCAGAGACAGACTGGTGCTGGATCTCAGTTGCCGGCAGCGTGATGGTGATTATTATGTTGTAACGGATCGCTGGCAGACTTTCACTGATGAAAAAGTAGGACCGGCATTATTGGAAACATTATCAGTCTATTGTGCTGAGTTTCTGGTTCATGGCGTGGACGTGGAAGGTAAACAGCAAGGCATAGAAGAAGACTTGATCAGTTTGTTAGGGATGTATTCCCCGTTACCGGTGACTTACGCCGGAGGCGTAAAAAGACTGAGTGATCTTGATCTGGTCCAGGCTCTCGGCCAAGGCAGAGTCGATCTGACTATAGGCAGTGCGCTGGATATTTTCGGCGGTAAAGTGCCTTATGCTGATGTGCTGAAATGGCTCAAGAATAATCCGGTTTAACTTTGTTTATTTCGGTTTGCGTCGGTACAACTCTTCAAGACTGATACTTTTATTGCTTTGTAATATCAACCTTGCATGCCTGCGATTTAAGAGTCCAGGATTTCCGACGCCGCAAGAGTTCGCAATGATATATAGCTCTTTTATCATGTTTTTTTGATAGTGCGCGACGCGTTTGACTTTATCTTTTATCACCAGTCCGCGCTGTAAATGAGGGTCATGTGTGGTGATGCCGGTAGGGCAGGTGTTCTTGTTACATTGCATGGCCTGAATGCAACCCAATGAAAACATGAAGCCGCGCGCTGACACCACACAGTCAGCACCGGCGCACAGGGCCCAGGCTACATCTGCCGGATTGATCAGTTTGCCTGAGGCGATGACTTTAACGCGCTCGCGCAAACCAAAATCAATGAGTTTATCAACCAGTATAGGCAGGGTTTCCTGAATATCGAGCCCCATATCATCAATCAGGGTCAGTGGCGCCGCGCCGGTTCCACCATCACCACTGTCGACGGTGATGAAATCCGGCGCATATTGCTCACCGCGCTCTTTAATTTTTGTAAATAATTTATCAAGCCAGTAACCGTCACCCAGCACAGCTTTGAATCCCACCGGTTTCCCTGTAATAGAGCGGATAGTGTGCATTTTATCCAGCAACTCATCATCATTACCGATATCAAGATGGCGGTTAGGGCTGTTGGATGTTTCACCGACAGGAATATGACGAATTCTGGCTATTTCTTCGGTAACTTTAGCACCAGGTAAAATACCCCCTTTACCGGGTTTGGCGCCCTGACTTAACTTGATTTCAAACATCTTGACGGCATCGTGAGCGGCAACTGCACGTAATTTTTCTGTAGAAAACAGTCCCTGCTCATCACGGACACCATAATTGGCGGTGCCAATCTGAAAAACAATGTCGCAGCCTCCTTCCAAATGCCATTCACTCAATCCGCCTTCGCCGGTGTTGAGCCAGCAACCAGCTTTGGCAGCGCCTTTGGAGAGAGCCCGTACTGCAGGTTTTGAGATGGCCCCGTAGCTCATGCCGGAAATATTAAACAGTGATGAAGTGCTGTAGGGTTTTTCGCAGTGAGGCCCGAAAGTGATTACTTCTACCGGGGTCAGTTCTTCTGTGAGCACAGGGTAGGGTGCATTGATAAAGAGGATATTGCCTGGTTTGGCGATATCATAAGTGGAGCCAAAGGCCTGGGAGTTTTCCAGATTTTTGGCAGCACGGTAAACCCAGGAACGCTGGGCCCGGTTGAAAGGCATTTCTTCCCGGTCCATGGAAAAAAAGTATTGTCGGAAGAATTCACCCAGGCGCTCAAACAGGTAGCGAAAGCGGCCCAGTAAAGGATAATTGCGTCGAATGGCATGCGTTGTCTGGAACGCATCAATGATGTAGAGCACCAGCGCAACAATCAGGACCAGCGCAACGCTGAAGACGAATATATTTGATAAAAATGCAGACAGAGGAGCCAGAAAGCGATCTACCAGTGCAAAAATGTTATCCACAACTCACCTTTGTTAATTTTTATAGCGCATGATACTCAGAGCAGCCTGCTTCATCTAGCTCTATCAGGCTTTGTTGAGAAATTTACATTCAGCCCTTATTAAGAATTTGCATGCTTTAATTTGTACTCGGTAATTCAGGTAGGCGACACCTGGACTTTAGGCCATAATGCCATGCAAGTGTTTTTAAGAGAATATCCAGGGTAATTAATGTTGGAACTGATACTGGCCTCAGCATCGCCTAGGAGGCAGAGCTTGCTTGAAAATCTGGGATTCAGGTGCACTGTCATGCCGCAGGATATTGATGAGAACCCGCTGCCAGATGAAAAACCGGAAGCGCTGGTAAAAAGACTGGCGCTTACCAAGGCGAGCTCTGCACTTGCAGAATTAAGCGATAATGACGACAGACTGGTTTTGGGCTCAGATACCATTGTTGTCTGTGCAGACAGGATATTAGGTAAACCACAAGACAAAGCCGATGCCTTTGCCATGTTAAGATTACTGTCAGGCCGCAGTCATGAGGTAATAACGGCAGTTGCCTTGTTGAATCACAGTAAGCAAGTTGGGACGATGTCTACTAGCATGGTGAGCTTTTCAGAATTAAGTGACGCTGAAATTGCAGCGTACTGGCAGAGTGGAGAACCTCTGGGAAAAGCAGGAGGCTATGCGGTACAGGGTTTGGGGGCGATGTTTGTCAGTGAAATCAAGGGCAGTTATAGCGGAGTTGTAGGATTGCCGATATTTGAAACTGTGAATTTATTTAAACAGTTTGGTATCGGGATTGAGGCAATTTTACAAAATCAGCAATGATGGAACCGCAGGATAAATTGACACAAAACGCTGACAGAAATGAACAGCATTCCGCAGTCCCACCGGAACAAACCGGCAGAGGCCCGCTAGCCAGTTTACGAGCTCATACCAATACACTGGTTTTAATACTGCTTATCGCAGTAGCAACCTATCTTGCAGCCGGCCGTATTTTGATGTCACTGGCAAACACCCAGAGGGGTTGGCTGGAAACCAGCCTGATTGAAACGCTTGGTGTGGAATTATCTGTCGGTGAATTAGAGGGCTCCTGGTTGGGTTTCAGCCCCATTCTCAGTCTTTATGATCTGGAAATTATTCAGGAACAAGCGCCGGATGTCATACATAGCTTGCAGGAACTCAGGGTTACGCTGGATATTCCTAGAAGCTTATGGCAACGCCAGCTTATTATCGAACGGATAATAGTCGATGAAATGGCCTTGTTGCTGGTTGAGGATGAAACCGGTAACTGGCGTTTGTCGGGTTTTGATGCCGGCGAAAATAATGATATCGAACCCTTGCTGGATATCTTGTTCAATATATCGAGGTTGCAGATAACCGAAGCTCAGCTTGTGCTGCAGGCTGCAAACGGCACATTGACTGAGCTCAATAACATTTACCTTGATCTGCAAAACCGTAATTCTGATCATCAGGCACAATTACAATTTCGTGTAAATGAGCAGAGTAGCCCGGTGCAAATGTCGGTCAGGGTGAGTGGTAATCCGATGGATGTATACACGGCATCCGTCTATATGGATTTCAATAATCTTGAACTAGGCTCCTTATTGGGAGACTTGATTTCAGTACAGTCAGAAATATCCAGCGCGAATGCCTCCGGACAGTTCTGGACAGAATTTGATAACCAAAGCCTGAAACAGATCCAGGGTTCCCTGCAGGAGTTAAACTTCTCTGCCAACTTTCCTGAGTCAGAACAAATGATTGATATCAGTAGTGGCAGCCTTGACATCACAGCCATACAGCCAATAGAGAACAACTGGTCATTATGGATACAGAATCTGCAATTTGATTTTTTTAACCGGCCCTGGGAGTCGGGGGACTTTTACATTGATCTGGATTTGCAAAATACAGACCCGGCAATGGATATTTACGGACAGTCGGTAAATCTTTCGATAGCCAGCGATATGCTTGAGCTTGCCAATATTTCAGAGCGACTAAGGCAAATCCTGGCTGACTTGGAACCCGAGGGTGATTTGCGTAACCTGCATTTGCGAACAGATTTGTCGGGCACTTATCCGGGTGGCTTTGATTTGACGGCTAATCTTGACGAAGTTGCGGTAGGCGCCTGGGGGCAGGCTCCCTCCGGCAGTGGCATAAATGGTTATCTGTCTGCCAATCAAAATAGTGGCTTTGTCGAACTGGATTCCAATGATTTTACCATCCACCTGCCGGAAATTTTCGCTGATAGCTGGCACTATAATTCCATTAACAGTCGGGTATATTGGTCTGTTGATGATGCGGTCAGGGTCTATAGTGATGTTATTGATGTCAGTAATAACCAAATGCATGGGCGTGTGCAGTTTGAACTCAATAACAAACAGAATGCCGCAGGAAGCTGGGAGTCGGATTTAACTCTGCTTGTAGGCGTTTTGGATTTCGATGCCAGTTATAAATCACTCTTTTTGCCTACCCTCAGTAATATCAGAAACACCATGGACTGGCTGGATTCGGCTGTTCTTGCAGGTAATGTGAGCAATAGCGGCTTTTTGTTCCGGGGCAGAACGACCAATCTTCAAAGCCAGTATGAGCGTAATATTCAGACCTTTTACCATGTCGAAGACGCCAGCCTGCGTTATCTCAATGATTGGCCTGTGCTGGAAAACACCAATGCTTTTGTGAGTGTAGATAATAATGATGTCGATGTAAGCTCAGACACTGCCGAGATAGCTGGCATGAAATTGGATATGACTAGGGCGGAGATCAGGCCAATTAATGGAGCGGCAGGGTCGTGGTTAACTATCGAGACACATTCAACGACACCGGGAAATGTCGGTCTTGATTTTGTCAGGCAGTCGCCGACCCGTGACACGGTAGGTTCATATCTGGATAACTGGCTACTTGATGGTGAGTTAGAACTCGATGTGCGGCTGGGTATTCCTTTAAACAATTCCGGTCTGGAAAATGATATTCAGGTGACGGCAATAGCGCTGGGAAACACACTTGAGATTCCTGAATATGATCTTAGTTTTAGTGGTATACGCGGCCCGCTGAATTTTTCCAATACTGAAGGATTGCAGGCCAGTGGGCTCAGTGCCAGTCTGTTCGGTTTTCCGGTTGCCAATCAGATAACCACTAACGATGGTGCTATTGTCGTTGATAGCAATGGCAGAGTGTCTGATACGGCCTTACAGCAATGGTCCTTACAGCCTGACTTTGTAAAAAATCTGCTGGAATATAGCAATGGCGAGCTGACCTATACGAGCAAATTGACCATATTTAATGAAGAACAGAGCGGAGGAATACGCAGTCAGTTTAATATCTCATCTGATTTGTTGGGCCTAGCCTTTGATCTTCCACAGCCTTTTGATAAAGGTTTGGATGAACCAGCGCCCTTACAGCTTGAGTTAAGTTTTTCCGATGAGTTGGAGAGCATTGCTTTGAATTTTCGTGATCAACTCAGTGGTGAATTGAACTTTGCTGAGAACGAGTTTTATGGTGGCGAAATTAATTTTGGCGGGCGTAATCAGGATTTCACTATCCGGCAATTAAATCAGGAAGCAGGTTTATTAGTGAGTGGTGAAATCAGTGATTTTAATTTTCAGGAATGGCAGGAAGTTGCTTCGGGTTTCAGTTCTGGTGAAGGCCAGCCTGCATCAGAGGTGGTACGCATGGTGGATGTCCGAATTGGAAACCTGAATGCCTTTGGGGTCGATCTGCCTGCTGTAAATACTGTACTGACCCGTCGAGGCCCTGCCTGGGCACTTTATCTGGAAAATGAGATTTTACAGGGGGATTTTATTTTTCCTGATGCCGAAGATGCTCCGTATGAGGTACAACTGGCTTACCTGCGCTTGCCGCAAGATGAAGACGAGGAGACGGAAGAAGAGCTAGATCCTTTTGCTGATATTAATCCAGGCGAATTACCGGCAATCAATTTTAGAACAGAAGAGTTCAGTCTGGGGGATGGCAATATGGGTACATGGGAATTTGAGTTACGTCCCAACGCCAGAGGCGCGACTATTTCGAATCTATCCATGTTGTCTCCTGATGCAGCAATTACTGATTTGTCCAGAGAGTCGGGTGCAACCTTGGATTGGGACTATAGCGATGGCAGACACCGAAGCCATTTTAATGGTGTTTTCAGCACCGGGGATCTGGCAGAAGTATTACCGAGTTTTGGCTACGCCGCCTTGGTGCAAAGTGAATCTTCAAGCTTTGTCAGTAATATTGACTGGTCAGGCTCACCAGCGGCCTTCAGCATGAAAAAGATTGAGGGAGATGTTGATCTTGAAGTGTTAAGTGGCCGTTTTATTGAAATTGAATCAGGTTCTGCACGGCTATTTGGGGCATTTAATTTTGATGCCCTGGTCAGGCGTTTGCAGCTGGATTTCTCTGATCTGTACAGGCAGGGCCTGGCTTTCGACAGTATTGAAGGGGTGCTTGATTTTGATGCAGGCACCGTTCACACCCAGGAAAATCTGTTAATCAGGGGGCCTTCCAGCACGATTAACGTTGATGGTGAACTGAATCTGCAGGATGAAACTATTGCTGCAGATGTTCTGGTTAACCTGCCTCTGGGGCAAAATGTTTCTGTGGTTGCAGGCATACTTGGGGCCTGGCCCATCGCTATAACAACATACGTTGCCAGCAGGATTTTTCGTGATCAGTTGGAGAATTTCACGACAGTATTGTATCGCCTTGAAGGCCCCTGGGATGACCCACAGGCAGGCTTCGAGGATGATAATCAGGCTGTTGAGGAAGCGATGGAAGAAGTAGGGGTGCTGAACAGCGATGAGGGATAAGGGTGTACTGACCAATCTGATTGCATTACTAATCGTCATTATTGGTTTGTTTCTGCAAACAGAATTTCAGGACATTATTTTAAACACCGGCTTGTTTGCTCTGTCTGGTGCTTTTACCAACTGGCTTGCTGTTCATATGCTGTTTGAAAAAGTGCCTGGTTTTTATGGCTCAGGCGTTATTCCCATGCGTTTTGAAGAATTCAAGGAAGGGATAAAAAAACTCATTATGGAACAATTCTTTACACCGGCGAATATTGAACAGTTTTTAGCGGGCTCTTTGCCGGAGGGCGAAGAAGGGCATGGTGAATCCTTGGTTAAAAAGATGACAGAGAAAGTGGATTTCAGTTCAGCTTATGATTCATTGGTAGATGTGATTATGAGCTCTTCATTTGCCGGCATGCTATCCATGCTGGGAGGGGCGCAGGTACTTGATCCCTTACGCGAGCCCTTTATTACAAAAATGCGCGACTTTCTCGGGCGTCTGACCGAAGACAAGGATTTTTTAAAACAGTTCCAGCAGAGCACAAATGATAACCTGCTGGGCAAAGTGGAAAGTATTGTCGAAAAGCGTCTGGATGAGTTAACGCCGCAAATGGTAAAAGAGATTATCCAGCAAATGATCAAAAAACATTTAGGCTGGCTGGTAGTCTGGGGTGGCGTGATCGGAGGGCTGATCGGTTTATTAAGCAGTCTTATTCTGTAGTTTCCGGTGTTGCTTGCGGACGAATAAACAATATCGGATTATCAGTAGCCTGTCTGAGAGAGTCTGTCAGCTCACCATTATTGAATTCACTGGAAAACTCCGTATCGAAACGAAAGCCGGTCGCAGGATCAGGGATTAACTCGCTTTGCACATCAACCGGAATATCCGATAAGTCTTCTTCTGGCATGGCTTCTCTCATTGCCAGCTCTCCAGACAGAACTGGCAGCCAAATTCTGGAGGGACTGCGCTGGTTATGAAAAATACTATCCTGCCGACTGGTCTCAGCCAGTGAATCGTCAGTAATTTGTTTAACACGTAATATGATTTTGCTACCGGCTCTAAAGCGGTGGGCTACGGGTTGCATTGCAATATCCATGCGGGTGGTTCTTGAAGGAACCAGAGGCGACTCGGCATTGAAAAAGTAGCGGGGCTGGTAATCTTCATTACTACCTTCTCTGTAAGCACGCAGTGAAGCTTTTAATCTGCCACTGGAAACCTCTACCAAAGTGGTGCCTGTAGCATTGCTGGCAGCCGACTCAATAACATTCATTAAAAAACCTGGCAAGCTGAGGCTGGAAGCTACTTCTTCCAGATTGATTTCTTCAAGCAGGCTCACTTCAAATGCCGTATCGGTTTCGGAACTGCTGGCATAAAGCTCAAACATTATGGGCCCGGTAATTTCCAGGTCATTGACCAGCGGATTGCTGATAAAGGTCAAACTATCAATATCGGTTGCGGCATCTAGGGAACCGAAGCGTGAGACAGCAATATTATTTGTCTGGATTTCGAGATCAAGCGTAGCGGGAACATTGGTGTCGAGTTCCTGCCGATTCAAATACAGGGCGGTATAGTTGGATTCTTGTGGTGGCCAGCCAGTCAGTGTTTGCCATGAAGCGGCTCCCTGATTCTGGTATCGCAATTCAGGCAGCATGGTGAAATCGGGAGCGTTTTCATTCTGCAAACACCACTGGTAATAGGGTAAGAGGTGTTGCTCAAGAAAAACACTATCTTGCAGCAAGGCTGTTTCAGCATTAAAGACTGCCATTTTGTGCTGGCTGTTTAAACGCTCCAGAGCCATAAAATTACTGGTTAGTGACAGGCCTTGTTGCCAGCTATCGATAATAAATACCGGGATATTTATCGCCTCAACGTTAGGCAGGCTCCCGCGTATTTGCCAATAATCATCGTACAAAGGGTGGGCCAGCATTTGTAAGCGTAAATCATAATTAACCAGTGTCGGAGAGGCAGAATCAGCAAAGGCGTTAGCTCTCCTTACTCTGTTTTCATACCAGTCCTGTAAAAAATCAGGATTAGCAAAGCCGCCCGGAAATGCCCAGTCCTGGTAAGGTTGTGTTACCCCGTTTATCGGGGCAATACATTTCAAGGAAGGTGGATTCTGGATAGCCATATGCCATTGCGCGGTCGCATAGTAATCTGAACCGATACCAAGCACCTGACCATCAGACCAGGGTTGTTCGGCTATCCACTCTATGATTTCGTAATGATCCTGCTGCTCGTCGCGTGAAAAAAATTCATAGTCTCCTTCAGATAAACCTGTGCCGCGAGTACTGGCAATCACATAATTAAAACCCTGGCTGACAAACCAGGCGACAGAACCCAGTGCTGAATTATCGGGAGGCGTATTATCATCAATGTGAGGATATGGTGCTGAGCTATAGAGGGTAGGGTAAGTACCATTTTGAGCAGGACGATAAATATCAAGAGCGATATTGATACCATCGCGCATAGACACCATCAGATTACTTTCGGTCGTAATTAACGGTCCGCTAGCCTGAATCGGGGTCTGGGCAATGCTTTGCACAGAAGAAAATGCTAATCCGAAAATAGCGAACAGCAAATATGAGTAGTTGATTCTGCAAGAAATTAAATTTATCAACACTATTTCAGGAGTCGCCAGTATTAAACAGGTATGTGAAACTAAATTATACCCAATCTGGGTAAGCAAACCATGTTTGCAAGGAAGACTTAATATAACAATGTTTAATTATGCTGGTTGAGAGCGTGAAATTTTTTTAGTTTTTGTAGGTTTCAATGGGATTACCGGCTTTATTTAGTGCCTTTAGCTAGTTAGTTGGGTGCTTTTGTACTAAAATTAGCTCAGTCTTAGGCTGCGGATAAGCCTGTTCATACAGTCATTTTTGTGACGAATTAAGATGCTTTTTTAATGGAATGCCCGGCTCTCGAATTAAAAAGAGAGTTAAGGAATTTTTATATCCGCATCAAATTGAATTGATATTAATTAACAAAGGAAATTTCCAAGCTATGGCGAGACCGATTGAATTTGATTATGACAGCGTCCTTGAAAATGCGATGCAACAATTCTGGCGAGATGGCTATGAGGCCAGCTCTGTTCAGAAATTGCTGGATGCTACCGGCATCAACAGAGGCACTTTGTATAATTCATTTGGAGATAAAGATACCTTTTTTACTTTATGTGTTGAGCGCTATAACAATCAGTTAAAAGCCCAGGTTGATGCCAGTCTTGGCAATTCCAAATTGTCGGCTTTCTCCGCGATAGAAGCCTATATTCAAAATGTCATCGTGCTTGCGCCTACTAAACAAAGGACTCTGGGTTGTTTGCTGGTCAATTCAGTATGTGAAAGCATTAACCAGAATAAAGAGATGCAAAAACTTATTCGTAAGTCATTGAATAACATACATAAAGCTTTTCTGGGCCGCGCCAGGGAACTAGAAAAGGCCAAACAGTTAAAACGCGGATTAAAAGCGGAGCAGGCGGCAGAAGTATTGATGAATTTGCTGCAAGGCCTATATGTCAGTGCCAGGAATGGTCGTAGCCCTAAACAGCTAGGCGAGACCCTCAAAATCGGTCTTGATAGCATTAAAAAATAAGAGAGATTTCTTGTTTTTCCATGGCTTGCAGGGTCGACTAAAGCTGGTATACTGGACGCCCTCTAAAAAAACAGATTACTGACTAGGATATGAAGTAGCATATGAAAACAGTAGCAAGTTCAATGAAAAGAAAGAAGGATGAATCCAGCATCGATCTGACGCCCATGTTGGACGTGGTATTTATTCTTTTAATCTTTTTTGTCGTAACAGCCTCTTTTGTTAAAGAGTCTACCTTGAATGTACAGGGCCAGGATCCTAATAATAACCCGCCACCTCCGAGTGCTGATGATCCACAAAATGTGCTGATCCAGATTGATGCCAGAGACCAGATTTTCTTTAATCAGGAACGGGTAGATATTTCAGCAGTGCGCGCCAGGGTAGCTTCAGCACGGGCTGAGAATCCGGTTGCGTCAGTAGTCATTCAACCGAATGCCGATTCAACGGCCAATACGCTGGTCACAGTCATGAACTCATCACGGGAAGCCGGTGCTACTGATATTTCAGTGATAGAAGGACGCTAAAAACATAAATTGAGAATTAAAAAAACCCGGGCTTGCCCGGGTTTTTTATTTCCTGTGATTTCTGTTGTTATGGTAGTCTTTAGCCTGATTTTAATAACTATACTTATAACCATAGAGAGGGGAAAACAATGGGACTGATGGCGATCGTACTGGTGTTAATCCTGTTTCAATACATGTTCTTTGGGGTCAAGGTTGGTGGTGCCAGAGTGAAGTTTGATATTAAAGCGCCGGCTATTTCAGGGCATCCCGAATTTGAACGGCTTTACCGTGTGCAGCAAAACACCCTGGAACAGTTGATGGTGTTCATTCCTCTGTATCTGGTTTTTCCTGTCATGGCTGAAGCCCAGGGTTGGATGGGCTATGAAATTGTCAGTGCCCTCGGTGTCCTCTGGCTTATAGGTCGTTTCGTTTATGCAGGTAGTTACGTTAAAGATCCAGCGTCCAGAGGCAAGGGCTTCCTGATCGGCTTTCTGGCAACAGCCTTGCTGGCAATCGGCACTATAGCAGCTGCTGTACTGTCTTTTCTGGGTTAAACAAAGATGCCCGGCAAACTTATAAGTTCGCGCACTATGCAGGTATCACTGGTTCTGGTAGTTCTGGCGATAGCCCTGTTTTTCGGTTTGCCTGGCACGCTTGGGTCCGGGGAGTCACCGGTCTATCAAATTGAAGTCATCAATCAATTCCCACATGATACGGAAGCCTTTACTCAGGGGCTGGTATTTGTTGACGGTAAACTCTATGAAGGTACCGGGCAAAGAGGGCAGTCTGCCCTGCGTCTGCTGGATCTGGAGACGGGTGAATTACTGCAAAGAAAAAACCTGGAACGGCGTTATTTTGGAGAAGGTATTACTATTCTGGGTGACAAAATCTACCAGCTTACCTGGGTGTCCAATGTTGGTTTTGTGTATGACAAGGAAAGTTTCACGCAACTTTCCAGTTTCTACCTGCCTGGTGAGGGCTGGGGCATTACGCATGATGGTGAATATCTGATTGTCAGTGATGGCAGCTCTTATCTGCGGTTTTTGGATCCCGAGTCTTTAACTGAAGTCAAAAGAATTCAGGTAACTGATGAATTGGGCGCTGTGGCTAATATTAATGAGTTGGAATATATCAATGGCGAAATATGGGGCAATATCTGGTATCAGGATTATATTGTGCGGATTGATCCTGAAAGCGGAGCAGTCAACAGTCGGGTTGATTTAAGCGGTTTATATACGGCGCGCCGAAACCGCGATGCCGTGCTGAACGGTATCGCCTGGGATGCAGATAACGAGCGACTATTTGTCACAGGTAAACTCTGGCCCAGCCTCTATGAAATTAAAGTGCTCGAATAAGCTCATTCTTGCTTCAATTTGTCTCTTGCTTGCGGGTTGCGAGAGCGTTTCCTATTACAGTCAAGCCATCTTTGGTCAGCTTTCAATTTTAAGTAAGCGTGAAGCCATTGAGGACTTGATTGCGGATGAGCGCAGCTCTCCTGAATTAAAAGCCAAGCTGTCCACCATTCTTGAGATCCGGTCCTTTGCAGAAGATGAATTATTGCTGCCGGTTGCCAATAACTATGAATCCTATGTCGACGTTGAGCGGCCTTATGTTGTCTGGAATGTGTTTGCCGCCCCTGAATTTTCAATGAACCCGATTAACTGGTGTTATCCGGTTGCAGGTTGCGTGTCTTATCGTGGTTATTTCAGTGAAGCCGATGTTCAGGCTTATGCCGCCAGGCTTAAGGAAGACGGGCTGGATGTGTATGTCGGTGGAGTCAGTGCCTACTCCACCTTAGGCTGGTTTTCGGATCCGGTATTAAACACGATCATTAATCGTGATGACTACCAGCTTGCAGCCATACTGTTTCATGAACTGGCACATCAGCTGATATATATTCCGGGTGATACCGAATTTAATGAGAGCTTTGCTACGACAATTGAAAGAGAAGGTCTGCGGCGCTGGCTGGCGGCTAATAATGTTGATGCCGCCGAAAGCCGTAATATAGTGCAGCTGACAGAATTAAATACACAGCGGCGGGAAGAGTTTGTCGCTTTGGTGTCTGCCACCATCAAGCAACTGGAAAGCATTTATGCGAGTAATGATTCGGAAGACTCAAAACGCCAGTCCAAGATTGAAGCCTTTCATCAAATGCAACGTGATTATGCTGAGCTAAGAAACAGCTGGGATGATTATGATGCTTACGATGCCTGGATGAGCAGGGAACTTAATAACGCGCAGTTGGCCACGGTAGCAACCTATTTCAACTGGGTGCCGGCATTTGAAAGCATACTTGAAGAGCAGGCTTATGACTTAAGCCTATTTTATGAGGAAATTTCAGCTATCGCCGAGCTTGAGCCAGATGAGAGGACCTACATTTTATCCAGTAAAATCAACTGAATAAGATACTGTGTTAAAATAGCCGCCCATCTGATACATGATTCAAACCGACTTTCTAGAGAATTAATTTAAGGAAACCACATGATTATCAAACCCCGTGTTCGTGGCTTTATGTGTATAACAACACACCCCACTGGCTGTGCTGCTAATGTGCAAAGGCAGGTTGATTACGTTAAAGCCAAGGGTGAGCTTGTTGATGGGCCGAAGAAAGTGCTGGTTATCGGTGCATCTACAGGCTATGGGCTGGCTTCACGAATCACCGCAGCCTTTAGTAGCGGAGCCGCAACCCTGGGTGTGTTTTTTGAAAAAGAAGGCACGGATAGAAAGCCCGGCTCGGCTGGCTGGTATAACTCGGCAGCATTTCATGGCCTGGCAGAAGCTGAGGGTTTGTATGCTAAAAGTATTAATGGCGATGCTTTTTCCGATGAGATCAAGGCAAAAACCATTGAGACTATCAAGGCCGATTTAGGGCAGGTTGATCTGGTGGTTTATTCACTGGCTTCCCCGCGTCGTACAGATCCAAAGTCCGGCGAAGTTTATTCTTCCACCCTGAAACCTATCGGCAGCGATATTACGATTCGCGGTATTAACACCGACAAGAAAATTGTCGAAGAAGTGACTGTCCCAGCAGCAACAGAAGAAGAAATTGCAGGTACGGTAAAAGTCATGGGTGGTGAAGACTGGCAGCTCTGGATAGAAGCCCTGAGTGAAGCTGGAGTACTGGCGGAAGGTGCCAAAACCACGGCCTATACCTATCTGGGGGCAGAACCAACCTGGGATATTTACTGGAACGGTACCATCGGTGCGGCTAAAAAAGATCTGGACGAAAAAGCCAAAGCCATCAATGACAAGCTTGCGCCGATTGATGGTGAAGCCAGAGTCTCCGTATTAAAAGCGGTGGTTACGCAGGCCAGTTCGGCGATTCCGGTGATGCCACTGTATCTGTCAATGCTGTTCAAGATTATGAAAGCGGAAGGCACACACGAAGGCTGTATTGAGCAGGTAGAGTTATTGTTCCGCGAAAGTCTGTACGGCGATAATCCAAAGCTTGATGAAGATGGACGGCTGCGGGCGGACTACAAGGAGCTGGCTCCACATGTGCAGCAGCAGGTCAGTGACCTCTGGCAACAGGTACAAAGCGACAATATTGATGCCTTAACCGACTTCAAAGGCTATCAGACTGAATTCCTGCAGTTGTTCGGCTTCGAAATGCCGGGCGTGGATTACGATGCTGAAGTCAATCCTGAAGTGCCGATAGCGAATATGGTTTAACTAGCTGTCTCAAACACGGCCCTGCTTCTATTGACCAGATAAACCAGAGACAACATTACCGGCACTTCCACCAGTACGCCCACAACGGTGGCAAGTGCCGCGCCTGAATTCAAACCAAAGACTGAAATAGCCACGGCAACGGCCAGTTCAAAAAAATTGGATGTGCCAATCAGGCAGGCCGGAGCAGCAATGCTATGTGGCAATTTCATGGCCTTAGCGGCGGCATAAGCAATAAAAAATATACCGTAGGTTTGAATTAACAGAGGTATGGCAATCAGCACAATGGTTGCCGGATTAGACAGTATGGTTTGTGCCTGAAAACCGAAGAGTAAGACAACGGTCGCCAGCAGCCCGGTAATCGACCAGGGTTTCAGCAGCTGTAGAAAATGATTGAGTCTGGAATGATCATTGGCGCGATCCAATTGATGGCGGGTTAGCACACCAGCAGCCAAGGGCAAAACCACATAAAGCACAACTGATAGCAGCAGTGTTGTCCAGGGCACAGCAATATCCGAGACACCCAACAGAAAAGCCGCAATCGGCGCAAAAGCAAAAATCATAATAATGTCGTTTACTGACACCTGTACCAGGGTGTAGTTAGGGTCACCTTTGGTCAGCTGGCTCCAGACAAAAACCATGGCTGTGCAGGGGGCAACACCCAAAAGAATCATGCCAGCGATATATTCAGTGGCTGAATTTGGATCGACCAAACCAGCAAACAGTACCTTGAAAAACAACCAGCCGAGAAAAGCCATGGTAAAAGGTTTTATCAGCCAGTTGACCACGCAGGTTAGCAACAACCCCTTGGGCTTTTTGCCGACATCTTTAATGGAAGAAAAATCTATCTGAATCATCATTGGGTAAATCATGACCCAGATCAGAACGGCCACCGGTAAATTCACGTGTGCAATTTCCAGACCGGCAAACAGAGCGAAAAATGCCGGACTCAGACTACCCAGACTGACACCGGCCACAATCGCCAGACCTACCCAGACACTCAAATAGCGTTCAAATAAGCCCATGAATTTTATTCCTCAACCTTCCTCGGCCAGACTCTGGATACGCTCATACAACTGATCATCTGCCATGCCTTGCTTGATCCAGCTTTTGATTTGCTTGATACGCCGTTTCAGCAGTTTGATGGTGGCGCTGAAGGCCGCACTGATGACTTCCGGTTCACCGCTAATAGCACTCGGATCAGCCAGCCCCCAGCGCACCTGTCTGGCTTTGCCAAACCAGACCGGGCAGGGTTCATTGGCAGCCTTATCACAGACCGTAATCACATAATCGATGTCATCGTCTTCAAATTCATCCCAGGACTTGCTGCGCAAATTATGGGTTTGAATATCTTTGGCACGCAAAGCGCTGAAGGTGAGTGGGTGTACGTGATCAGCAGGACTGCTGCCGGCACTGACTGCCTCCAGTACATCACCGCCATAATGATTGGTGATAGCCTCCGCCAGAATGCTGCGGCAACGGTTATGGGTGCAGATAAACAGAATTTTCATGCACGCAAATCTTCAAAGGTGGTTTTGCCCTGATGCAGAAAGTTTCGGTTATTGGCCAGCGCCAGTTCGAGGCTTTCCAGGCACCAGTCAGGCAGTTTTTCATGCAGACGGTAATACATCCACTGACCTTCACGGCGCTGCTGGATCAGATTGCAACAGCGCAGCTGTGCCAGATGGCGTGACACCTTCGGCTGACTTTCGCCAAGACTATCCATCAACTCACATACGCAGAGTTCCTTGTCACGGCACAGCAATAACAGAATTTTCAGGCGGTTGTGATCAGACAGGCATTTATAGAAACTTAAGGCTTGCATAGATGCTCCTTTGAGATTGAATGGCATTATATATGAAAAAACATATATATGGTATTTCATATATTTAAAGCGCGCTTATTAGACGCTTTTTTTTAATTTATGCAAGCACTATTTATATCTGTTTATAGCTGCTTATTGCTGCTCGTTCACTGTGTGCATGTACACATCCTGCTGCGGATAGGGGATGGTAATCCCTGCCTGATCCAGTGAAAGTTTGATGGTTTCCAACAGGTCAGAACGAACTGCCCAGTAGTCATCGGCTTTAACCCAGGGGCGTACATTGATGTTAACACTGCTGTCTGCCAGTTCGCCGACAGCAACACCTGCCGCTGGATCTTTAAGTATTCGAGGATCAGCATCAATAATGCCCAGAATGATATCTCGGGCCTGGCCTATGTTATCGTCATAACTGATGCCGATAACCAGATCAACCCGGCGCGTGCCAAGTGTGTTCACATTAACGATGGTGCCGTTAATGATAGAGGAATTTGGAATAATAATGCGTTGATTGTCTGGTGTATGCATCAGTGTGCAAAACAGGCCAATCTCATCGACTACACCGGCATTGCCACCGGCGTTGATAAAGTCACCGATTTTGAAAGGGCGGAAAATAATAATCATGACGCCAGCGGCAAAGTTGCTCAAGGAATCCTTTAACGCCAGGCCAACTGCCAAACCGGCCGCACCGACAATGGCGAGCAATGAAGTAATATTGATACCCAGCTGATCAACGGCTGCCAGTACGACAGCGATTAACAGAACGGTATAAATCATGGTGCTCAGGAACTTGACCAGCATTGTATCCATGCCGGACTTGCCCATAGGCTTCTTGGCAAAGTCTGCAATCGCTCGGGCTATGGATTTCCCGATAAAGAAAATTGCCAGAGCAACTATGAGGCGAATGCCCCAGGGAATGACATAGTCATTTAATAAATTCAGGCCGTCTTCCATTAATTATCTCCAGTGAGGACTTGAAAATTTCAGAGCTGTCAATTGTATTTAAGCGGATTAATTTTATCTATGAATTAGGGGGCAAAACTCAAAATCGGCGTGTTAAAGGTTTGTATTGATGCCCTCAAGATAGGCTTTAACACTTTTACTTAAAGCATCAAGATTATAGCCGCCTTCCAGTACTGATAATATTTTTGACTGACAAAATGTGTTGGCGATAGCAGACAGCTGTTCACCCAGCCATTGATAGCTCAGTTCAGAAAAATTCAATGAAGCCAACGGGTCTTCATGGTGGGCATCAAAGCCTGCCGAGACCAACAGGAGTTGTGGCTTGAAATTTTCCAGAGCCGGGATAACGACTTCAGTAAACAGTTGTTGGTAAAGGCTATGTCCTGTGCCCGCAGCCAGCGGAATATTTAAAATGTTATCAGGAATGTTTTCAGCTTCACTGCCAGTCCCCGGATAAAAAGGGCTTTGATGCGTAGAAATATAAAACAGACCTTTTTCACCTTGCACTATATCCTGGGTGCCGTTGCCATGGTGTACATCAAAGTCGACGATGGCGATACGCTCGATACCATAGTGTTGCCGGGCATACAGCGCAGCAATGGCAACATGGTTGAACAGGCAAAAGCCCATGGCCTGATTTCTGGTGGCATGGTGTCCGGGTGGTCTGGTCGCACAGAAGGCATGCTGAATATGGCCAGCAATTAATTCGTCAATCGCTTTGCAGGCGGCGCCTGTGCTCCTGAAGGCAGCCTGTAAAGATCCTGGTGACATCAGCGTGTCAGCATCAATTTGTACCAAACCTTCATTTGGTGCGGCAGCCTTAATATGTGTCAGCAGTTCAGGGCTGTGTGCCAGTAATACCTGTTGCTCGGTGCCTAAAGGAGCTTCTTCAAAATGAGCAATACTTTCCATTATTGCCAGCAGGCGTTTGGGACTTTCCGGATGCCCATAACCCGGCTCATGTTGCAGGCAATCTGGATGGCTATAAATAACAGTTTTCTTCACTTTTGGATGGTAGGGCTAAATTATTTATCCCGTAGAATTTCCTGCAAGGCGCTAATGTATAGTTCGGGTTCACAATGCTGGACCTTGCTACGTAAGGTCTCAACTGTGTCATTGGCAGCAACAGGAATGACCTGCTGTTTGATGATGGGTCCCTCATCAATACCGTCAGTGACATAATGTACGGTGGCACCGGATTCTGTTTCACCCGCATCCAGCACGGCTTTGTGCACATGATCACCATACATGCCTTTGCCGCCAAACTTGGGTAAGAGGGCAGGATGGATATTCAGAATTTTATAGGGGTATAGCCGTAAAGTTGCCGGGCCGATTTTCTTCATGTAACCGGAACAGACAACCAGGTCAGTGTCGGCATCACGCAATACAGTCTGAATGGCTTCATCCGCATTGTCTTCGCCACGATGGGTTTTGGCACTGATGTGATGTACCTCGACATCATTATCCAGGCACCATTGCAGAATGTTGGAATCACGGTTATTGGTGATCAGGACACCAATTTCGGCATCAAGTTTGCCTGCACGTATTGCTTCGATGATGGCTCTAGCCGAAGATCCTCCGTGAGATGCCAGAAAACTGATTTTCATTTAGGTTTTATATGGATTAAAAATAAAAGCAAATTCTAGCCTAAATTCCTGTTTAATGCCCCGAAATCTCGGAGCGGACGTGATAGAATGCACAGCCTTCTAACCCGCAGAGGAAATCTCATGGCTGATCCAATAACTTCAATAGATGATAGAGCCAGTTACGCAATCGGTCGTCAGATGGGCGATCAACTTAATAAAAGTGCCTTTGATGGTATGAAACCTGAAGCTGTATTATCCGGCATGGCTGATGCTTTAGCAGGCAGGCCAAGTCCGATCAGTCGTGAAGAGCTGAATGAAGCAATTGATGACCTGAATAAACGCATGTTGCAAAAACAGCAGGAACAGGCCAGTGAGCAGGAAGCGGCAGGAGAAGCTTTTCTCGCACAAAATGCTGAACGTGATGAAGTCGAGACCACGGCGTCTGGATTACAGTATGAAGTGATTGAGGAAGGTGAAGGTGATTCGCCAGAACTGTCATCAAGAGTTAAAGTGCATTATCACGGCACGCTTATTGATGGCACTGTATTTGATTCTTCAGTGGAAAGAGGCCAGCCGATTGATTTTCCGGTAAGCGGCGTCATAGCGGGTTGGACCGAAGCTTTGCAGATGATGAATCCGGGAGCCAAATACAAATTATATATTCCGCATCAGCTTGCCTATGGTGAGGCCGGTGCAGGCGATGTGATTAAACCTTTTACAACATTAATATTTGATGTGGAGCTGCTGGAAATTTTATAAAAATTTTTTTCCCCAGATTATTCACGATTTTTTATCAACTACTTTTCAAATATTCTTTACACTTATGGCTACACTCAGACCTTTTCGCGGCATCCGTCCTACACAGGAATTGGCGGACAGAGTTGCCGCGCCTCCCTATGATGTATTAAACAGCGCCGAAGCCAGGGAAATGGCTAGAGACAATCCTTATACTTTTTTGCACGTTAATAAACCTGAGATTGATCTAGATCCTGCTATTGATGTGCATGATGAACGTGTTTATCAAAAGGGTGCTGAAAATCTGCAGGCTTTTATTAGCGATGGTGTAATTCGGCAGGATGCAGAACCGCATTTTTATGTGTACCGGCAGATTATGGGTGAGCATGAGCAAACCGGCATTGTTGCAGTAGCATCAGTCGAAGAGTATGAAAAAAATCTGATCAAGAAACATGAATTCACCCGGCCGGAAAAAGAAGATGACCGGGTTAAACATATGGATGCTTTAAATGCCCAGGTTGGCCCGGTATTTTTAACCTATCAGGCAGAAGCTGCGATAGATACGCTGGTCCAAGAAATTACCACAGCAGTCCCGGAATATGACTTTACGCTGGCTGATGGTATCCGTCATGTATTCTGGGTTATCAGCGATGCCATGAAGACAAGCGCTTTGGAGCAGGCCTTTGAAAAGGTCTCCTGCCTTTATGTGGCTGATGGTCATCACCGTTCGGCAGCAGCGACACGGGTAAAGAACATGCGTCAGCAAGCCAACTCCCAGCATGATGGTTCAGAAACCTATAACAATTTCCTGGTCGTGGTATTTCCTCATGACCAGATGAAGATACTGGATTACAACCGGGTAGTTATGGATCTGAATGGTTTGAATGAAGAAGCCTTTATTGCCGTACTGGGCGAAAAGTTTGAGGTGCACTCACAAACTGAAGCTTTTAAACCCAGTGCCCTACATGAATTTGGCTTGTATATGGATGGTCGTTGGTATGCCTTGAAAGTGAAGGAGGGTGTTGTCGATGAAAATGATCCGGTAGCACGACTGGACGTAGCGGTATTGCAAGACAATATTCTTCGTCCCTTGCTGGGTATTGCAGATCCGCGAACAGACAAACGTATCGATTTTGTTGGTGGTATCCGTGGTATGGCAGAGTTGGAAAAACGAGTTGATAGCGGTGAATGCAAGCTGGCTTTCTCTTGCTACCCGACTTCCATTGAACACTTGATGGCTATTGCCGATGCCGGTGAAGTCATGCCACCGAAATCCACCTGGTTCGAACCTAAATTACGCAGTGGTCTGGTGATTCATTCGTTGGATTAACTGCAAGGCCTGATTCCTGATAAGGAAATAGGTGCCAAAGTGCGAACCAGTTCCAGAAAATTTTCCAGCCAGGGTTCGGCATCCTGCATGGTTGCAGCATAAAGTCGGCACCATAGGCCCTGTTTGCCGAGAGGCAAAGTTTTAATGTAACCCTGATCTGCCTGAGGTTGTACCGACCAGGTTGGTAACATGCTTAAACCCCGGCCACTGGCCGTCAGTTGAATAATGGCCAGCGTCAGTTCTGCCGTTCTTCTGGCTTTGGGACTGACGCCAGCAGGGCGCAGGAAATGTTTAATACCGTCCAGCATATTGTCATCGACCGGATACTGGATCAGGGTTTCGTTGGCAAAATCTTCCGGTTTTAGAAAAGTCTGGCTGGCGACAGGATGATTCGGCGAGCAGCAAGCCACCATCTCGAAATCAAATAAAGCATGATAGACAACACCTTCACGTTGATCCGGCTCTGTGTGTACGGCAAGGTCGGCTTCATCAGTCAGCAGCAGGGCAACCGGATCAGGGGTCAAGCCGGAAATCAGGTCCTGTTCAACTTCCGGCCACTGGCTGCGAAATCGGTCCATGGTGGGCATTAGCCAGTCGAAACAGCTGTGGCATTCAATCGCAATGCGCAAGCGACCGACTGAGCCCGAAGCAATACGGGCAATATCCCTTTCAGCCGAGTCAATTTGCGGCAACGTGGTGCGGGCAAGGTTTAGCAGGCGCTCCCCAGCCGGGGTAAAACGCAGCGGGTTGCTCTTGCGTTCAAACAGGGAAGTTGAGTAATAATCCTCCAGCTGTTTGATCTGCTGTGACAGGGCAGACTGGGTGACATGAATATGCTCGGCAGTACGAGACAGGGTGCCGGTGTCAGCCAGGGTTTGTAACAGACGTAAATGACGGATTTCCAGAGGTGATTTCATAATAAGCTAAGCTAATAATAATTATAAATATATATAAATTGACCTTATAAATAACATCAAGGATGATAGCAAGCCTTTTTAGGTCGGGTATAGACAAATCTGTTATGAGTTTCGCTGATAAAAACGAGGAAGTCTCTGTTTCCTTTGAATTTTTTCCTCCTGCTGATCTTAACAATGCCAATCGTTTCTGGGACTCGATTGATAATTTGGCGAGCCTGAAGCCAGACTTTATCTCAATTACCTATGGTGCCGGCGGATCCACCCGGGAGCGCAGCCTGAAAATTCTTGAGCGTATCCTTGCCGAAACAGCATTAACGGCGGTTGCCCATTTAACCTGTGTTGGAGCCAGTAAGGCTGAAGCAGATGATATGGCGCGGCAGTTTCACGCAGCTGGTATAAATCGTCTGGTTGCCCTGCGTGGCGACCCACCGGGGGGTCAGGATAAGTTTGTTGCCCATCCAGAGGGTTATGCCAACGCCACAGAGTTTATACAGGGTCTTAGTAAGGTGGCAGATTTCGATATTACGGTTGCTGCCTACCCGGAAAGACACCCCGAGTCACCGAGTCTTGAACATGAGATTGAGGTGCTAAAACAAAAAGTTGATGCCGGGGCAAAACGTTGTATCACGCAATTCTTTTTTGATGCCGATGTTTATCTGCGCTTTGTTGGTAAAGCGCGGGCAGCAGGTATAGAGATTCCTATTATTCCCGGCATACTGCCGATCCTGAATTTTTCCCGCGTACAGGACTTGGCCGCCCGTTGTGGTACGCATATTCCAGCCTGGTTAATAAATTTGTTTGATGGCATAGAACCTTCGTCCTCAACCAACAATATGCTGGCGTCAGCAGTAGTGATTGAGCAATGCGATAAACTCTATACAGCCGGGGTAAGAAATTTTCATTTTTATACCCTGAATAAATCGGATTTAACACGTGCCGTATGTCACTCTTTAGGCGTGCGTGATGTGAGTGGTAAGAAATAATGTCACATCAGGAATTATTTAAACAAACGCTTAAACAGAGGATCCTGTTTCTGGACGGTGCCATGGGCACCATGATTCAGAGTCATGGCCTGCATGAAATTGATTTCCGTGGTGAACACTTTGAAGTGCACGAGAGTGAGTTGCGTGGCAATAATGACCTGTTAAGTATCACCAGACCTGAACTGATCAAGCAGATACATAGTGAATATTTACAGGCCGGGGCGGATATCCTCAAAACCAACACCTTTAATTCCACCGGTATTGCCCAGGCTGATTATCATCTCAGCGATTTGGCTTATGATCTGAATGTTGCCGGTGCGACACTGGCTCGCGAAGCCATTATCGAATACAAAAAAACCAACCCCCGTCCTTGTTGGGTAGCCGGGGTACTGGGGCCAACCAACCGCACGGCCTCGATTTCCCCGAATGTGGAAGATGCCGGTTTCCGGGCGGTGACCTTTGATGATCTGTTTGAGGATTATTCCCTGGCCATTAAGGGACTGTATGATGGTGGTGCTGATCTGATACTGATTGAAACCATTTTTGACACACTCAATGCCAAAGCGGCCATTGCTGCCGTGAAAAATTTTGAAGCCCAGCATGAAATCACTTTACCGGTGATGATTTCCGGCACTATTACTGATCAGAGCGGGCGTACCTTGAGCGGACAGGTTGTAGAAGCTTTTTATAACTCGGTTCAGCACGCCAATCCGGTGAGTGTCGGACTTAACTGTGCTTTGGGTGCAGAACAGCTGCGTGAATATGTTGATGATCTGTCACGGGTTGCTGAAATAAGCGTCAGCTGTCATCCGAATGCCGGTTTGCCGAATGAGTTTGGTGCCTACGATGAAAGCCCGGAACATATGGCAGGTATTATCAGTGAGTTTGCACGTTCAGGGCTGGTTAATATTGTGGGCGGGTGCTGTGGTACTACGCCGGAGCACATTCGTGTCATCCGTGAGCAGGTTGCAGCTTATGAGCCGAGAGCCTTGCCTGAAGCCAAACCTTTATGCCGTTTATCCGGTCTTGAAGCGATTACCCTGAGTCGGGAAAGTAATTTCGTCAATGTTGGTGAAAGAACCAATGTAACCGGTTCCAAGCGCTTTGAAACATTGATTCTCAATGAAGACTATGACACGGCAATTTCAGTTGCACGTGAACAGGTTGAAGGCGGGGCACAGATAATTGATGTGAATATGGATGAAGGCATGCTGGATTCAGCTGCTGCCATGACGCGCTTTTTAAATCTGATTGCCGCTGAGCCGGATATAGCCAGAGTCCCGGTGATGGTGGATTCATCCAAATGGTCAGTGATTGAAAGCGGGCTTAAATGTATTCAGGGAAAAGGCATTGTTAATTCTATAAGCCTGAAAGAAGGCGAGGATGCTTTTCTTGAACAGGCGCGTCTGGTCAAGCGCTATGGTGCAGCAGTGGTAGTCATGGCTTTTGATGAAAAAGGCCAGGCCGATACCTTTGAACGTAAGACTGAAATCTGTGCGCGTGCCTATCAACTATTAACTGAAGTCGCCGGTATTCCTCCACAGGATATTATTTTTGATCCGAATGTTTTTGCTGTTGCAACGGGAATTGCCGAGCACAATGAATACGGCAAGGCCTTTATCGAGGCCACAGCCTGGATCAAACAAAATCTGCCACATGCCAAGGTGAGCGGAGGGGTATCGAACCTGTCCTTTTCATTTCGTGGCAATAATGCGTTGCGTGAAGCCATGCACTCGGTTTTTCTTTATCACGCCATCAAGGCGGGTATGGATATGGCTATCGTTAATGCTGGCAAGTTACCGGTTTATGAAGATATAGATAAAGCCCTGCGTGATGCCATTGAAGATGTGATTTTCAATCGACGAGAGGATGCCGGAGAGCGTTTACTGGAAATGGTAACCACGATTGTTGCCGAGGCAAAAGATGAAAAAGCAATACTGGCATGGCGCGAAGAGGGTGTGGAAAAGCGTCTGGCCTATTCGCTGGTGCATGGCATCGAAGAATTCATTATCGCGGATACCCAGGAAGCCTATGAACTATTGGGTTCTGCCATCAAGGTGATCGAAGGTCCGCTGATGGATGGCATGAATACCGTTGGTGACCTTTTTGGTTCGGGCAAAATGTTTTTACCGCAGGTGGTAAAAAGTGCGCGGGTGATGAAAAAATCGGTAGCACATTTGGAACCTTATATTCTGGATAAGGCAGGTGAGCAGCAAAAAAATGCGGGCACGATTGTACTGGCTACCGCCAAAGGTGATGTGCATGATATCGGTAAAAATATTGTCGGTGTGGTGTTGAGCTGTAATGGTTATCGCGTGGTTGATCTGGGTGTGATGGTGCCCAGCAGTAAAATTCTACAGGCGGTTAAAGATGAAAATGCCGATATAGTTGGTATATCAGGTCTGATTACCCCGAGTCTCGATGAAATGGTACATGTTGCCAGTGAACTGGAACGTGAAGGTTTTACCCTGCCACTGTTAATCGGTGGCGCCACGACATCCCGTGTCCATACGGCAGTTAAAATTGAACAGCAATACAGTGGTCCTACCATCTATGTGCCGGATGCGTCACGTTCGGTAGGCGTTGCCGGTAAATTGCTGGGTGAAACCAAAGAGGACTACAAGGCGGAGATACGTGCTGAATATGAACAGGTACGTGAACAGCGCCTGAAGAAAGATACTGTACGAAATATTCTGAGTATTGCAGATGCCAGAGCCAACAAACCGGGAATAGATTGGTCAGAGTTCTCGGCAAAAGAGCCTCAATTTACCGGAATTAAAGTCTTTGAAGAGCATGACCTGCAAATTTTGATTGACCGGTTTGACTGGTCGCCGTTTTTCCGTAGCTGGGATCTGGCTGGTAAATTTCCAAAAATACTGGATGATGAAATTATCGGTGAAAGTGCACGCAGTCTGTATGCTGATGCACAGGAGATGCTGGCAGAGCTTGTTAATAAAAAGCTGATAACGCCAAGAGGTGTGATCGGTTTCTGGCCCGCCAACAGTATGGGTGATGATATTCAAATTTATACAGATGAGTCGCGTCAGACAGTAAGAACCACTTTGCACACTTTACGTCAGCAACTGGAACAGCGCCGCAAGGCCAAACCCAATTATGCCCTGGCAGATTTCATTGCACCCAAAGACAGCGGCAAACCTGACTGGATAGGTGGTTTTGCCGTGACAGCGGGGCATGAAGTAGAAAGCATGGTTGAGCAATACAAACAGAATCATGATGACTACCGTGCCATTATGTTGCTGGCCCTGGCTGACCGTTTTGCGGAAGCCTTTGCTGAAACCATGCACGAGCGTGTGCGTAAGCAATACTGGGGTTATGCCAGTGACGAAGTTTTATCCAATGAGGATATGATCAGCGAGAAATATCAGGGTATTCGCCCGGCACCGGGTTATCCCGCATGTCCGGATCATACCGAGAAAGAAACCCTGTTTGCATTGCTGGATGCTGAAAACCAAACCGGCATCGGCCTGACAGAAAGTTTTGCCATGATGCCAGCAGCTTCAGTCAGTGGAATCTACTACTCACATCCTGAAAGTCGCTATTTTGCAGTCGGAAAAATTGTAGAAGATCAGTTGCTTGATTATGCTGAGCGTAAGGGTTGGACAGCTGATGAAGCCAGACGCTGGTTAAGTCCTGTTTTAGCATCCTGAGCAAGCTAACTGATTTACATTAAAAGGAGAACTGACATGCGAGTCAGCTTCAAACTTTTCCTGACAAGCCTTTGTTTATTGTTATTCAGTGTAGACAGTCTGGCACAGAGTTCCGTCTGGCTGGCTACTAAAAATGGCAATACAGTCTATCTGGGTGGCACCATTCACATGCTGCGTGCTGATGACTATCCCTTACCGCCAGAATTTGAAACGGCCTATGCCGAGGCCGATAGCCTTTATTTTGAAATTGATATTGATCAGATGAATGATCCGGTTGCCCAGTTGGGGATGTTACAACGTCTGATGTATACGGATGGCAGAACCTTGCAAACTGTATTGAATAATGAGGCGTACAGCACGTTGACCGACTATGTTGCGAAGTTTGGTATGCCCATGCTCATGTTGCAGAACATGAAGCCGGGCATGTTGATGAGCACACTGGAATTACTGGAATTCCAAACCCGTGGTTTCACCCCCGATGGTGTCGATATGCATTTCCATCAGCGTGCCAAGGCTGATGGTAAGACCATTGAAGCTTTTGAAACTGTTGATGAGCAGATTGGTTTTATAGAAAACATAGGCGAGGGGGAAGAAAGCGAATATGTCTTACTTTCTTTAAGAGATCTGGAAAAAATAGATGACGACATTGAGTCCATGGTTTCAATCTGGCGTAATGGTGAAGCTGATGATCTGGTTGAGCTTTTTGTCGAAGATATGGAAGAGACGATTCCTGGTGTTTATCAGACACTCTTGTTAGATCGTAATAATAAATGGATGCCAACCATAGAAGCGATGTTTAACGATTCCGATACCGAATTTATTCTGGTTGGCGTAGCCCATCTGGTTGGTGAAGATGGTTTGGTTCAACACCTGCGGAACAGAGGCTATCAGGTGAATCAGCTATAAAAGAAAACTCCCGAGGGTAACAGAGTAATTTGAAATTCAGCTTAGTCTTACCCTGTTAATTAGATAATGAAGTAATGAGGAAAGTAAAATGACTGTACTGGTCGAAGGTGTGTCGGTAATCATCAAGTTAGAGGCAATTGAACGCATAATTTCCGATGGATTTGAAGGTTTTCGGCAGCACATTCCAAATTTTTCCTGGTGCAAGGATGACAAGATTATACGTCTGGGTTTTTTGGATGGGGATGAAGCGAAGGAATTCGTTAAAACCCTGGAGTCTCTAAATCTTGTCTATCAAGGCAGTGAAGGTGCACAGGATTTTGTGATTGTTGATCAGATATATGGTGTCACTACGCCATGTAACTGGCTTGAATGTGGGCATTTGGAAATTAATAATGATCCGCAGATGAAGGTGGCAGCTTGTCGGATTGCAGGCACTCAGGATGATAGTGTTGTAACGCCGTATGGCTGGAAGTATGAAAATTCTCTAACGGCTATACATGGTTTGACTCCTCCAGCTCAGAGCTAGACATTATTCCCCTAGTGTTCGCTATCCTGGCCGGATAAAGTTCACTGCAATATTTGAGAATACTATGTATATACAATATAATTCGCTCCTTTTTTAAAAGAAGTGAATTAATGCCGCATTTCATAATAAACAGAAATAAAAAAAGTGACCCGGAATATGTCCACGTCATTCACGATACAACCGTTAATTGTGGTCATTTACCTAAGGAAAAAAATCAAATTGCATTAGGCTGTCACTCAACCTGCTTTTCAGCTATCGAGGTAGCTAAAGACCTTGGATAAGAATCAATCGAAGGCTGTACTTATTGTTGTGAAAAGTGCTGACCAGTGTGATTTAAGTCCTACTCTTCTTGCATCACCCGGATACGTTGACGTTCGTTGTTTGTGTAAAGGATAAGGTAGGTAGCGCCCATTCTGCCAGTCGTTAGCTCAATTTCAAAAGGCGTCTCCGGCCATGGCGTAACCGATCGTGAATTAGTTTGCAGAAATACTCGACCATCAGCGCTGACTAAGCGGGATGTGCGTAAACTTGGTTTTTCTACTTCAACAATACGCACCATATTGCTGTTATTGTCTTCGATAACTTGAGTTTGTAACCTCTGTTCAAGTTCAGCGACTGTTTCTACCAGCTCCTCTCTTGTGGGTAATGAGGAATTGCTGTCCATTGGTTCTGGCTCATTGGCTGGAACTGCTTCAACCACTTCCACCGTTTCAGGCAAGTCAATTGTTTGAACAGGTGGTGGGAAAGCATTGTCATAGCAATTCAAGCGCGCTGAAATGCCGGGTATATTCTTGCAAATTTGGACGATTGTGGCGACTTCAGCATCTGACTGTGCCTGACTGCTCAGTGGCAGTGAAAATGTAAGGAGCGCAATCAACAGCCCCCATGCTGTTTTCTTCATAATCTTGTTATCTTTGTACATCAAGCAGAAAACTCCTCGCTTATTATTTTTTGATACAGGCAGTAAGAATAGGCAAAGTATAATTATAAGTAAACTGCTAGATTTTTTGGACTAAAGTGCCGAAGTTTGACTTGGCGATATGTTTATTGGATTCGTTGTTGAATCATCTGCAGTGTCTGCAGTTAAGGGTATTCTATTTTTCAGGGCTGATAGTAAAAGCCCAGTAAAGTTGCTGAAAATAAAAAGCCCACATTGAAGTGGGCTTTTTATTGCACTTTTGCTGCTTCAGTTAGAACAGAAGCTTAGAGTCTTCTGTTAATTGGCAGGCTCTAGTCTTACGATAGCTGTTGGTTCAGATTCAGCATCTTCAACAGCCAGATAGATGTAACCATCCGGACCCTGACGGACATCGCGGATTCTGCCGAGGCCATAAGCCAGCGTTTCTTCGCGAACCACAGTTCTATAATCATCATCCAGCATGACATGCGCCAATTGCTGACCACCTAATCCGCCGACAAAGATATCACCATACCAGGAAGGGAATTTGTCGCCGGTATAAATCATCAGACCTGAAGTAGCGATAGAAGGAACCCAGAAATGCTTAGGCTGTTCCATGCCTTCCTGCATAATGGAGCTATGAATAGGCAAGCCTGGTCCATAATTAACACCGCGACCAATGACTGGCCAGCCAAAGTTGCTGCCTTTGGTAATAATGTTGAGTTCATCACCACCCTGAGGGCCGTGTTCATTTTCCCAAAGGTCGCCTGTTTCAGGATGGAATGCCAGACCTTGTGGACTACGATGACCATAACTCCAGATTTCAGGTAAGGCATCTGACTGGCCGACAAAAGGATTGTCAGCAGGTACTGAGCCATCATCATTCAGTCTGATCATGACGCCGTTATGATTACTATTGTCCTGCGCAGGATGATTTACCAGGTCACCCGATGGAGGTGCCTGTCTGTCGCCCAGGCTGAGAAATAAATAGCCATCCTCATCGAAGGCTATACGTCCGCCATAATGGGCAGCTCCCACTGCATTTGCAGAGAATATTTCTTCTACATTGCTTAGTCGATCATTCTGAAAACGTCCTCTGGCCAGTGCAGTCGTTGAGCCATCGCCTACGGCTTTGGCATAGCTGAGATAGATTATCTGGTTGTTGGCAAAATCAGGATGCAAAACAACATCAAATAGACCGGCTTGTCCGCCGTAAAATACTTCAGGCACACCGGCTACAGCATTCGGCAGTAAACGTCCGTCACGCACGATACGCAGACGTCCGGGTTTCTCAGTGACCAGCATGTCGCCGTTGGGCAGCCAGGTCATTGACCAGGGCTGAACCAGTCCATCAGCAACTGTGTTGATACGGTAACCATAGTTCGCTGCAAAATAAACGTCTGATTGTGCATTAGCAGTAAGCGATGCAGTTAGCATCACACCTAAGCTAATTATTAAATATGAAAATTTCCTTAACATAATATTCCCCATGTCTGTTTTTGTTAGTGTCTGGGATTAACTATCCAGATGAGCGACACCCGAGAATTCATCTGGCCTAGGTACAGTCGGAAAAGTATAAAATTATGAATCAAGAGTTACCACTATATTTTGGTTATTTAGGTGCCATTACCCGGGAGGCAAGCCATATTCTTTGCTGATTCATACTTAATACGCCGCTTTATAATTGTTTGAAAACAAATATTCGCTACAATAGCCACCCCTTATTTTTAGCAGCAGTCAGAGGCAGATTTAGCTTACATGCTTCATTACGGAAAGGTTCCCGCTTCACTTGAACGTTCAGGGAAAATAGGTATCGGTGTTGATTACGGCACCAGTAATACGGCAGCAGCCGTTTTTGACGGGCAGCGTGTACATCTGGTTAAGCTTGAATCACAAAGTGGCATTATGCCGACTGCGGTTTATATCAATCGCGAGTTTAGCGCCAGTGTCGGCCAGCAGGCCGTTGACAATTACATCAAGGCCAATCAGGGCAGAAAAGTTGAGCTCAGCGCTGAAGTCCTTGGTGAAGCCCGCACTTCAACCGGACAGATAGACTACGGCACCAATTTACCAACAGAAGCGGATACCAATTTGGTTTATGGCCAGTCATTTCAGGATGCATCCATGCCGGGGCGTTTATTTCGTGGTGTAAAACGTTTGCTGGGAAGTAAGAGTAACGAACGCATTATGGTGTTTGAGCGTCCTTTTCGCTTGGTGGCGCTGGTCACACCGATATTGCTGAGAGTGTATAAATGTTTACAGCAGACCATAAGCAATGTTGAATCGGCAGATTCAATGTACTATACCCCTGATCATGCCTGTATAGGACATCCGGTTAATTTTGAGGGGCAGGACTCTGAACATAATCAGATTGCTTTGGAGCGTTTGCAGGAAGCTTTTGGTCATGCAGGGATCAAACACAGAAACCTGTTTGCTGAGCCAAACGCTGCGGTAATGAGTTATCTGGTTAGTCAGGATAATGTGCAGGCTGAGGTGATACTGACGGTTGATTTTGGTGGTGGCACACTGGATCTGTGCATGCTGGCGGAGCAGGATGGTGCCTATGAAGTCATTGCCACACATGGTGTTGGCTTGGGTGGTGATCATATTGATCAGGCTTTGTTTCGGTCATTACTGTTCCCTTTGATGGGGAAGGGGGAACGCTGGCAGCGGGAAGTGGAAGGCCGCCATATTGAGACACTGTTTCCCTTTGAATCCTTTGAGGAGTTAATCATTAACTGGACGGTCAGTTATATGCTTAACCAGAATGAATATCTGACGCCAGTCAGGGATATGATGAGCAAAGGCGGTGCAGCAGCAGAAAAATTTGAACGTCTTTATGATCTGATTACCCAGAATTATAGCTATCAGGTTTTTCAAAGGCTAAAGGAATGCAAAGAAATGCTGTCTACACAGGAAGAAGCATTACTGGATATTCCAGAAATTAACGTTTCACTGACTCTTACACGGCAGCATTTTAATGAATTGATAGCACAGCAGCTGACACTGTTTTCCAAAGCTGTTTCAGATACGCTAGAAAAAGCCGGATTGACGGATAAGGAAGTCAGTCTAGTAATACGTACAGGTGGTTCCTGTCTGATTCATGCTGTTACGCAAATACTGGAACAGCGTTTTACCGGCAGGGTCGTTGAACATGATCCTTTTACCAGTGTCGCGGCCGGTTTGGCGATAGCTGATTATCAGATGCAAATTGGGAGAGACCTGGATTAGTGTTGAGTGTTAGTGCTGAAACGCTAAGACCAAGAAAAAACTTTTTAATTGAAGACCTCTGGGAGTGATTGCCACTTGCGGGTCGAATCTTACTTGTTATGCGTAAGTTTGAGATGTGACAAATTGTCGCAGCATTTGGATTTCATGTTGCGGACTTGCTTGATTATCGGTTTACGCCATTGTTTACTTGCTTGCTAAATACAGGCATAACAAAAAACTGATAAGGGGTAATTTATGGTAGCAGTTGATCCACAGACACAGGCACTACTGGATGTAATGAATGCAGAAGGGAATCCGCACTTATATGAACTGAGTGTGGACGATGCCCGTGCCGGTATCCTGCAAATGACTCTGCAGATGGATATTGCCAGATGTGAGGTGCGGGAACGCCGTGAGCTGATGATTCCAGGCCCCGCCGGTGAAATACCGGTACGTATTTACTGGCCAAATCAGCAAGCCGGTAGTGAGCCCGAAAGTTTGCCTGTGTTATTGCTTTATCATGGGGGTGGTTTTGCTCTGGCGAATCTTGATACGCATGAAAATGTTGCAAGATTCTATTGTGAACATGCTCAAATGATTGTCATCAATGTTGATTATCGTCTATCGCCTGAACATAAATTTCCTCAGGGTGTGGAAGATTGTTATGCCGCATTTTGCTGGGCAGCTGAGCATGCAAAAGAACTGGGTGGCGACCCTGATCGGATCGCAGTAACCGGTGACAGTGCTGGCGGTAATTTATCAGCAGTGGTTTGTCAGCTTGCACAGTCTCGTAATGGACCAAAGCTTGCTTTTCAGTTACTGGCTTATCCGGTGGTCAGTATGAGGATGGATAATGACTATGAGTCTCGGGAAAAATTTGGTCAGGGTGAATATTTTTTATCAAAGAAAGATTTGAAATGGCTTAGTGATATGTATTTCGAGAACCCTGAAACAGACTCAAAAAGCTTGCTTGCTTCACCGGTGTTGGCAGAGGATTTAAGTGGTCTGCCACCAGCTCTGGTGATAACCGCTGGTTATGATCCCCTGCATGATGAAGGGGAGCATTATGCCGAGCGT